>Ga0157378_10001181_pt1 | contig 23741 bp, 4 predicted proteins | sample M65metaG_FD_115309 | JGI IMG/M metagenome (GOLD analysis project Ga0157378, IMG submission 115309) | Miscanthus rhizosphere microbial communities from Kellogg Biological Station, Michigan, USA - M6-5 metaG | ecosystem: Host-associated > Plants > Roots > Rhizosphere > Soil | place: USA: Michigan...
AATTCAAAAAACTGCACTTTCTTCCTGAGGAGGAATCCCTTGTCCAAGAGAATTCAACTTGCTTTCTTCGCTGCGACTCTCTTCGTTTCATCGTTGCTATTGTTTTCCGTAAGCGCCTCAGCTCAGACAAAACTGCTGCGCTTCCCCGACATTCACGGTGATCGTGTCGCTTTCACTTATGGCGGCGACATCTGGACAGCGGCCGCTAACGGCGGCTCGGCTATTCGCCTGACAGCGCATCCGGGCATTGAGGTGTTCGCCAAGTTTTCGCCGGACGGAAAGTGGATCGCCTTCACGGGCCAGTACGACGGCGACGAGCAGGTCTATGTGATTCCGGCGACCGGCGGCGTGCCACGACAGTTGACGTTCTATCCAGCGAAAGGCCCGTTGACGCCGCGTTGGGGTTGGGACAATCAGGTTTACGGCTGGAGCAAAGACGGCACGCGCATCTTCTTCAAGTCTATGCGGGACTCCTGGACACTTCCGATTGCCCGCCTATACAGCGTGTCGCTCGACGGCGGTCCCGCTGAGGCGTTACCGATGCCCGAAGCGGGTTCGGGCGATTATTCGCCAGACAGTACCCAGATGGTTTACTCGCCGCAAAATCGCGACTTTCGCCCCGAAAAAAGATATGGCGGCGGACAGGCGAACAAGCTCTACATCTTCGATCTGAAGACGAACGCGGCCAAGCCCATCACTGAAGGACCGCGCGCGACGCGAGACGCGATGTGGATCGGCGACACGATTTACTACAACTCTGATCGCGACGGCCACTTTAATCTTTATGCTTACAACACAAAGAGCGGCAAGACTTCACAGGTCACGCAGAACAAGCAATGGGACATTCGCTGGCCCAGCACTGATCACCAGAACCGCATCATCTATGAAATGGACGGCGAGTTGCAGATTCTCGACACGAAAAACGGCAAGGCTGCGCCGATTTCGATCAACGTCCCTGACGATGGACTGGCACGACGGCCCAGCCGTGTTCCCGCGGCAAACAATATCGAATCTTACGAGCTGAGTCCGAAGGGTGAGCGCGCATTGTTCTCGGCGCGTGGCGACATCTTCACCGCGCCGATCGAAAAAGGACCGACGCGGAATCTCACGCATTCATCAGGCGCGCACGACAAGTGGCCGTCATGGTCGCCCGACGGCTCGCAAATCGCCTTCATCTCTGACATGAGCGGAGAGGAGGAGCTTTACATCGTACCGCAGGATGGATCGAAACCTCCGACCCAGTTAACGACCGGCGGCACCGCGATGCGTTATCAACCGGAATGGTCAGCCGACGGCAAGCGCATCGCTTTCTCTGACAAAGACGGCAGAGTTTTCGTCGTCACGCTCGCCGATAAGAAGATAAATGAGATCGCCAAGACGCCGCGCAATCAGATTCGCGATTATGCCTGGTCGCCGAGCGGAAGCTTTCTCGCGTTTTCGATGTCGACCAGGGCCAGTGGCTTTGCTTCAATCTATGTCTGGAACGCTGCCGACAACAAGGTAACTCGTATTACCGATGACATGTTCAATGCCGGCAGTCCGGTCTGGGATCCGCAGGGTAACTATCTCTATTTCGCCAGCCAGCGCGAGTTTGCGCCGCAGATATCAAACATCGAATTCAACTACGCGACCAACCGCGATGTTTATCTTTATGCGATGGCTCTGCGCAAAGATGTTAAGAACCCCTTCCCGCCCGAGAGCGACGAAGTGGCCGTGAAGCCGGAAGAGAAACCAAAGACCGACGGCGAAGCGACGCCGTCAGAAACTCCGAAGCCTGCTGCTTCCCCAACCGCTGTGGCGCCGCCTAAAGCGATGACCATCGACTTTGACGGCATCAGCCGCAGAGTGGCGCGCGTGCCGATAGGCGCAGACAACTATGGCGGTATCAGCGCCAAACCTGGCTTTTTGATCTATGGCGTTGGACCGGCCTTCTACTACGGGCGCGCCGGCGATCGGCCCGGGCAACTGAAAATGTTTTCGCTCAAAGATCGAAAAGAGACAACTCTCATCGACGACTTTGGCGGTGGTTACGCGTTGTCGCGCGACGGTTCGAAAGTGCTCGCGCGCACAGCTCAGGGGTTTGGCCTCTACGATGCAACGCCGACCGGCGATAAGAGCCGCAAGCCAGTTGCGACGACGGGTCTGGTCGTCGACCGCGTCCCCGTTGAAGAATGGAACCAAATCTTCAACGAAGTCTGGCGGCGCTATCGCGATTTCTTTTATGTGCCGAACATGCATGGTTATGACTGGGTGGCTTTGCGCGAACAGTACAAGCCCTTGCTGCAATATGTGGCGCATCGGTCCGATCTGAACTATGTCATTTCCGAAATGATTTCTGAATTGACGATTCAACACGCGTACATCGAGGGCGGCGACTTCCAGATTCCCCCACGGCCGCGCGTTGGGCTACCCGGCGCTCGCTTCGAATTGGATCGCGCGGCGGGCCGTTATCGCATCTCAAAAATTCTCGAGGGCCAAAATGAAGAAGACATCTATCGTTCGCCGCTCACTGAAATCGGAGTGAATGCGCACGTCGGCGATTACGTGCTGGCGGTCGACGGCGATGAATTGAAGCCGACGGACGACATTTATCGAATGCTGCGCAACAAGGCTGACAATCCGGTTTCGTTAACGGTCAACAGCAAACCGACCATGGATGGCTCGCGCGTGATTTCGTACCGGCCAATCACCGACGAAGGCAACTTGATCTATCTCGATTGGATCACGCGCAATCGTAAGCGAGTCGAAGAGGCCAGCGGCGGCCGCATCGGTTACATTCACATTCCCGACATGGGGGCGAACGGCATTCGTGAATTTATCAAATGGTACTATCCGCAGCTTGATAAAGAAGCCCTCGTCGTCGACGTGCGCGCCAACGGCGGCGGCAATGTCTCGCGCATGCTCATCGAGCGTCTGCGTCGCAAGATGCTCGGCGTCAACTACTCCCGGACAGATGATTTCGGCAATACCTATCCCGATGGAGTGTTCATTGGGCCAATGGTCGCGTTGCTCGATCAGAACTCTGCCTCTGACGGCGATATCTTCCCGTACATGTTTCGCGAAGCGGGGCTGGGACCGTTGATTGGCAAGCGTTCGTGGGGTGGCGTCGTCGGTATCAACAGTCGCGGGCCACTAATCGACGGCGGCAGCATCTTCGTTCCCGGATCTGCCCTGGCCAACAACAAGGGTCAATGGATAATCGAGGGCTATGGTGTCGATCCGGACATTGAAGTTGAGAACGATCCGCAGTCGGAAATCGCCGGACGCGATCCGCAGCTTGAACGCGGGATTGCTGAGTTGATGACTAAGCTTAAAAACAATCCGATGAAGGTGCCCGGACGACCGGCGCCGCCGATTAAGACGATCAAGTAAAGCCACGGAATCAGAACCGGGAGCGGTAGCGACCGGGTCACGCATTGCAAGGACGCTCTTGTAGGAATGTGACCCGGTCGCTAACGCTCCCGGTTCTGACCTCCCCCTAAAAACAATGTGCCAGCTCGAAGGTTGCGATCGCGGGGGACGCGACTCGGCGGCCGAGCTGGCACTGGCAGGCGTTATCGATGTCAACGTCGGACGGCTCTTTCAACCGGCTGACTTTGGGGCCAGCCCCGACCCGACGCCGAAAATTATACTCCCCTGAAATTGTCCGTCAATGACTTTGTTTATGAGGGTGTGACCCGATTCCGTAACGGCTGGCAGAATCGAGCATAGCACCGTTTTTATGGGCCATTTGACACTCTTCCGACCGCTTCCTATACTGCAAATTCCTCAAACACCAACGGCCAGGTAGCTCAGTTGGTAGAGCGCGGCCCTGAAAAGGCCGGCGTCGGCGGTTCGATTCCGTCCCTGGCCACCATTCTCTTCAACAACTTAGCGACAGCGGAAAAGCGTGTAAGAATTTCTCGCGCGAACAATACGCGAACATCGTTACTTCAGTTTCACTTTTGGCGTCGCTCGTTCGAACAACTTCGCGAGGTACTGCTCGCCTTGACGGAATTTCTTTCAGGATGTGAATCATCACATTCGATTCTGCCCTTGAGGGCTTACCTTCCGGTTAGTAGCGGACGGCAATAGTTCTTCTTTAGAATAAGTATCATGTCGACCCGGCGCATTCATCGGACATGGTTAGGCTATTTTTTGGCGACGACCGGTATCGCTGTGCTGACGCTGGTTCTCTTGCCTCTCCGCGCGCATATCAACTCAACAACCGTAGGGTTTGCATATCTGCTACTAATTGTTTTCGTCGCAATTCTGTGGGGAAGCATGCCGGCCCTTTTGGCTTCAGTCCTGGGGATGCTGTGCTTCAATTTTTTCTTCCTGCCGCCGTTTCATACTTTCACGATTGCTGATCCGCAGAATTGGATTGCGCTGGGCGCTTTTTTCATCACAGCCCTCGCGGTCGGCCAACTCTCCGCAAGGGCGAAGCGCCGCGCAGAGGAAGCGGAAATCGGCAAGGTTGAGAATCGGCGTCTTTATGATGAGTTGCGAGAAGCGTTCGATCGAGCCAGCGAAGCGGAAGCGATCAAGCGCAGTGAGCGCCTAAAATCCGCGCTATTAGACGCCGTGACTCACGACATTCGCACGCCGCTGACGTCAATCAAGGCCTCGGCAACGTTACTGCTGGAAGATCGCGAAGACTCCGACGGCTCCGCAAAACTCAGCTCTGAAGAACAACACGCGATGTTGCTTGTAATCACCCACGGCGCCGATCGGCTCGATCATTTTGTAGAAGGCATGGTTGATCTTGCGCGGATTGGCGCTGGAGATATTAGCCTGCATCGCAATTGGGGCGCAGTCGATGACATCATCGATGCCGCCCTGGCGCAAGCTGAACCTCTAACGCGGAATCACAGAATCAAGGTCGAAGCGCCGGATGAACTACCGGTCGTTCGTGTTGACGCGCGGGCTGTGACGGAAGTGATCTACGCATTGCTCGATAATGCCAGCAAGTACGCGCCGAGCGATACGCTAATTACAATCGAGGCCCATCGCCCCGCTGACGACGTTATCGAAATAGCCGTCGAAGACGAAGGCACTGGAATTCCGCCGACGTTGCGCGAACGAGCATTTGAAAGGTTTTATCGCGTAGCAGACAACGCGGCGCAAGCGGGGCGCAGTGCCGGAATCGGAATGGGACTGGCGATTGCCAAAGGCATCGTCGAGGCGCACGGCGGACGGATTTGGATTGAAGATGCGAAGTCCGCTCGCGGGGCTCGCGTTATTTTTACAGTTCCGGTTGGGGACGAGGGTTCACCGACCAAACCTTCAGTCAAATCGAATGGCGCGCTTACCGCTCGTCAGATGTGATCGAGAGATGGAGAACCGGAAGCGCATACTTGTCGTTGATGATGAAGCTGAGATCACACTGGTGCTGCGCAGTGGCCTGACCAAACACGGCTACGACGTGCGAGTAGCGAACGAAGGCGAAGCAGCGTTGGAACTGTTTCAAGCCTGGACGCCCGATCTTGTGGTTACTGATCTTTCGATGCCGAACATGGACGGCTTAAAGTTTTGCCAGCGGCTGCGTGCACTATCGACAATTCCGATTATTGTTCTATCCGTAAAAAGTGACGAAGCCACGAAGGTCGAGGCGCTTGACACTGGTGCTGACGACTATGTCACCAAACCATTCGGCATAGGTGAGCTACTCGCGCGCGTCCGAGCCGCCCTGCGACGATCGCCGGAATCAGCGGAAGACGAAACTGTGATCCGGGATGGTGACTTCAGTGTCGACTTATCAACGCGAACAGTGCAGGTCGCTGAAAAAGAAGTGAAGCTCTCGCCAAAGGAATTTGATCTATTACTTTATTTTCTTCGTCACGCGGGCAAAGTGTTAACGCATAGAACACTGCTCGCGAACATTTGGGGCGGCGACTACACCGAACAAACAGAATACCTGCGAGTTTTCGTGCGCCATCTCCGCAAGAAAATCGAGCCCGATCCGGCGAAACCGCGCTACATCCTCACTGAACCTTGGGTGGGTTATCGCTTCGTTTCCGGCGAATGATCGAAGCCTCCCTCCTTTTATGAACTTTTAATGAACCTTTAAGCCTCTTTTTATCGCCAGTTCGCTAGCCTTGATTCCGTTGAGGAGGTTCGGCGCGTTGCCGGACGGGATCGATGGCTAGCGTAAGAAAACAAATCCGTCCTAATCGTCTGCCAGAGGCCGCTCCGCCAATCAAGTACATCACGGAAAACGGATTCAGCATTGTTCGTTTGTCTGAAACCGATCCCTCTGTAAAAGATTTGCCCGGTGATTGTCGTTTCTTGGTGTCGCCCGAAGATGGGCACGAGCGGTTGATTCATGTCGAGTTTGACGACGACCTGGTCTCGTCATTGAAGCTACGCCGCAGAGTGACACTCTCCGAATCAAGTCTTTTCTGGCTCGTCTGCGCAGAGAGTTGCTTGGCGCGATATCTCTGGGAGGAAAACGCTTGTCCGCCAGACTCGCGGCTGCGAGTGACCGACTTATCACCTGACGAGTTGATGCTCGCGTTGCACTGGCGGGATCGAGATGAGTATGCAGAAAGGTAAACGACATCCCTTAAAGAATGACACTTCCAGCGTGAGACACGCTTGTGCGCTGTTAATTGTCATGCTGTGCGGAGTCTGTTTGATCGCAAACAACGCACCTGCGCAACAAATCGAGTTGAAATCGGAAGCGGTTAATTCAGCGGCGACAGAGATTGCCGAACCACAGAACGCTCAACCAAAACATCGCTGGCAATTCGGAGGCTTTGTAGATGTTGGATACCTGCTCGACTTCAACCATCCGGCTAATCGAGTCTTTCGCAGTCGGGGCACGGCGTGGCATGTGGATCGGCCGCAGATCAATATGGCCGCGGCGTACCTCAGAAAGAAGCCGACAGAAGATTCGCGTTGGGGTGTCGAGCTGACCGCACACGGGGGCAAAGATGCGGAGCTGTTTGGCTTTTCAGCGACGGCTTCGAACATCCGCGGCTACAAAGTTCTGCGCCAGTTCGGACCGACGAACGTTTCTTATCTTGCGCCAATTGGAAAAGGCCTGACGATTCAAGGTGGAATCTTCAGTAGTTTCATTGGCTACGATTCGCTCTACTCGAAAGACAACCTCAATTACACACGACCGTGGGGAGCCGACTTCACGCCGTACCTCATGATGGGCGTGAACGCGACTTATCCGTTCACAAAGAAAGTCACAGGTTCGTTTTTCGTCGTTAATGGATACTGGCATCTCGGGCACGCCAATAACGTCCCGAGTTGGGGCGGACAAGGCGCGATCACGCCAACCTCGCACGTAACCATTAAGCAGACTGTTCTCGTCGGTCCGCATCAGGACAACACTTCAATCAGATTTTGGCGTTTCCTGTCGGACACAATCGTCGAGCACAAAACCGAGCAGCGCACAATTGCCTTCAATACCAACTTTTCGACTGAACGAGTAGATGCTCCCACGACTCCACGCGCGTGGTGGTTCGCCGCGCAGATGCCCATGCGCTGGATTCTGAATCGGCGTTGGGCGGTAGCGATCCGCCCCGAGATTGCGCATGACAATCACGGACGTTGGACGCTGGCGCGCCAAACAGTCACCGCGCTGACATCTACACTTGAATACAAGCTGCCTTACAAGTCCTCCAACACAATCTTTCGACTTGAGCATCGGTTTGATCGTTCCACTGGACCTGACGGCGGTTTCTTCAGAGGGCGCGAAGTGCGAACCGGCAAAGTCGGCTTAACGCCTAATCAACATTTGATGATTTTCGCAACGATTTTGACGTTCGACCGCTGAGATTAATTTGCGAACAGAGACATGGCTACAGAACCTGGACAACCAAGAACAAATGGCCGCACGCACGTCATCATCGCGACGTCGGTGATGCTGTCGTTCATCTCGTTTTGGCGCGCAGCGGCCATTGTCCTCAACGACCTGGGATCATCCGCCTACTACGTGGGTGGAATTGCGGAAAAGGCGGTTGGGCGCGCCGCGCCATGGTTCATCTTTGGCGTAATGTTGTTCTCGTATGCCGTGCGCGCGGTTTATATCGAGTCGTGTGCGATGTTTACGCGTGGCGGAGTTTACCGGGTCGTCAAAGAAGCAATGGGCGGAACGCTGGCGAAGCTCTCAGTTTCCGCTTTGATGTTTGATTACATGCTGACCGGGCCAATCTCAGGTGTTTCTGCCGGTCAATACATTGTCGGACTCATATCGCAGACGAGTATTTATTTTGGATATCCGTGGACGCCGTCAGTCGAAACAGTGAATTATCTCGCGGCTGGCATAGCCGCTCTCATTACCATCTATTTTTGGTGGCGCAACACCCGGGGCCTTCACGAATCATCAGAGGACGCATTGCGAATCATGTATGTGACGACTGCGATGGTCGTCTTACTGATTGGCTGGAGCGTTTTCACGATTCTCGTTCGGCCAAATATGCAGCGGCTTCCGCCAGCGCCCGCGCCTCACAATCTCGTTTTCAATACCGACGCTGTGGGTTGGATGCCGAAGCTGGCTCCGAACGCATTTCAAACAACTCAGTCGGGAGCGCCACCCGCCAATTCGTCAGAGCAAAGCAAGGCTGAGCCTCACTTCAGCCTGGTGGCGAACGCTGGTGCGCTCATTGGCCTAATTGGCATTCTGATGGCGTTCGGACACTCCTTCCTCGCTATGTCCGGAGAAGAGTCGCTCGCTCAAGTCAACCGCGAGCTTGAATATCCGAAGCACAAGAACCTGATGCGCGCCGGGCTAGTCATCTTTCTTTACTCGATATTGTTTACATCGCTCGTGTCGTTTTTCGCCTACGCGATTATTCCCGACGACGTACGGCCCCGCTACTTCGACAACCTGATCAGCGGCATAGCGATCAACCTGGCGGGACCAACTTCTTTGAAGCTCGCCTTCCAGGGATTCATTGTCATTGTCGGATTTCTGATGCTTGCGGGCGCCATCAATACTGCGATTGTGGGCGCCAACGGCGTGCTGAATCGAGTGAGCGAAGACGGCGTAATGACCGATTGGTTTCGTGCGCCGCATCGGAAGTATGGCACGACGTATCGCATGATCAACTTGATCGTCGTTCTGCAATTGGTAGCGATCATCGCTTCGCGCGGCAATACCTACACGCTGGGTGAAGCCTACGCCTTCGGAGTGATTTGGTCGTTTGCATTCAAGGGACTCGCCGTTCTGGTACTGCGATTCAAAGACAAGTCTAAACGCGAATGGAAGGTGCCTTTCAATCTGCGGCTGGACGGAAATGAACTGCCAATCGGCCTGGGAGTGATCACGGCGCTACTCTTTTCCGTTGCCGGCGTAAATCTGATTACCAAACAGGTCGCGACCGTGAGCGGCATAGTTTTCACGATCGTATTTTTCACAATCTTTCTTATCTCGGAACGCATCAATGAACGCCGCCGCGCACAAGAGATTCACACCAGCTCGACGATGGATCAGTTCCGCCTGTACGGCAGTGACGAGGTGTCAACTGCAAGTGTCGACGTGCGGCCTGGAAATACCATCTGCCTGGTGCGAGATTACAAGACTTTGGGACACTTGCAGAAGGCGCTGGAGATCACGCATACGGGCAAGAAGGATCTGGTTGTGATGACGGTGCATTTGATGCGCGGCCCTGACACAGGTTATGAGCGCATTGCTGAAGATCGATTATTTAGCAGGTATGAGCAGTACCTGTTTAGCAAGGTCGTGGCGCTTGCGGAAAAAGCGGGAAAGACAGTTCATTTGCTGGTTGTGCCTTCGTCGGACATCTTTCAGGCAATTGCTTTGACGGCGGCCGAGCTGCAGTCGTCAGACATTATTGCGGGGCGCTCGTCAGTCTTGTCAGTTGAACAACAAGCCAAACTGGTGGGCGATGCCTGGGAACGTTTAGCTCACAAGCCGCAGGAAAGAATCCGGTTCCGTGTAATCGGATCTGATGATGAGATTCGCGATTTTTATCTCGGAGCTCACGCGCCCGACCTATCCGATGAAGAGATTAACTTCATCCATAAATTGTGGCTCAACGTGCGAGACGAGCGCGGACTGGAAGACATTCGACACAAGCAGATCGTGGTCGCTGCGCTCGTCCGCCTGGCTGACGAGCTGCACGCCGGCGCTCGTGAAAGCGTTCTTGATTTCCTCCGCCTTCTAAAGAAAACACAAAGACTCGAACCTCGGCCCAAACAGTCAGCGTTCCGGCGCAGGCTGCGCAGACGCTGAATCAATCAGCCATCATTTTGATTCCAGGCCAGCGGCATTTATACCAAGCAAAGACTCGCCGGACGCGAACAATACGCGAACATCGAAGGGCCTAAAACGATCTGAGCTGAGTTCAATTCGCAAGTAATTGTGAATACCTATGGTCGTTTCGATGTTCCCCACCGACCACACATCCAAGTTAGTTCATCCTGGAAAACGTGCTAAGTAGCAAGCAAGCGTTCGCTTACCAGTTAATCAGCGGCGCTGGAAACTTTAATCTCCTAACGCCACCAGCGTGCTCATGGTCCAAACCGGCCGCGATACTCGAACGAAGTGATGAACGCCTTGATCATCTCCGCGCTGACATAGTCGCCGTTGAATTGATTCAGCTTGTGGAGCCAGAAGTTGTATCCAGCGAAGTTTAAATTCGCTTCCGGGGCCGCGTCCGGGTTCCGCCGCAAGTACCCGAAGTACTGCATCAGCACGAACGCGCGGTTGAACTCCTGCTGTTGCAACACGGCGTTTTCCGCAACCTTTTGCAGCACGTCTGCGCGTAATGCCGCGTCGGAGGGATTCGGGGACATCTCAGCGATCAGCGCGGAACGCTCAGCATCGGAAAGCACCATGCCGGCATTAGCGTTGAGCGAATCGACGAAAGCCGCGGCGCTGGTTATGGCCGGATAGCGATTTACAAAGTCAGTGCGTTGCACAAAGGCAAGCACGAACGCTTTCTTGGCGTCATCGATCTGTGCTTGCCAGTTGCCGACGCCGACAACTATGTTGCCTCTGATCTCCTGGCTGTCGGCGAGGAAGTTGGTGAATCTGACGGGAACCGGCACCGTGGTTGGTGCGATATCGCCAAAGCCTGCCTTGTACATGCGCTCGACAAAGTAGCCCGTATTCTGGAACTCAATCGACAGGAAGAACGCGGCCGACACGTTGATGCGCTTAACTTCGCGACAATGCGCATCCGCGCCGCAACTTTCGATTTGATTTACCCAGAAGTTGAACCCAGCCTCGTCAGGTTCACGATTCAAGAAATCGTGATAGTGCTGGCGTACGAACGTCGTCGTGTCATCGTTAGCATTCGCTGAAGGCGGCGAACTGTCGTCGTCGACAATTGTCAGGACAGCAGTCGCGTCACTCGGCTGTTGGAATGCCGCTCCGCCCGTCAGGTTCGACAACGTGAGCTGCGCGGTTTCATTTCCTTCGAGCCACGAATCTTGCGAGATAAGCACCTTGAAAGTCTTGCTCGTCTCGCCGGCTGCGAACCGCAGCGTGCCCAATGCAGTGGTGAAATCGCAACGCGGAGAAGCCACTCCATTTGCATTCGAACACGGCAACGCAGTCATGACCGCACTGTCGTCCGGGGTCGCATAGTCAACCGTCACCGGCAAACTGGTGTCGCCGGACCGGTTTACAGTGATGGTGATTACGTTGCCGTTTTCGTTGACCGAGTAGGTCGGCTGACCGAATTTGACGAGCGGCTTGAAACCGACGGTCTGCCCGCCGGTCAGAGTGCCAGTGCTCGGCAGGAGGTTTCCGTCGCCGCTGTAATCAGCGGTGATCGTGTGGTTGCCAACGGTGAGCGCCGAAGTCGAGAGTTGGGCCACACCCGAGCCATCTAATGCGATGGCTGAACCAAGATTAGCGCCATTGTCTTTGAATTGAACGGCGCCGGTCGGAGTTATCGGACCCGAAACCGTAGCGGTGAAGGTAACGCTCTGATTGAGATCCGAAGGATTTAGCGAAGACGTTACCGCTGTGGTGGTCGCGGCCCTGGTGTTGGTCAACGAGAACGATGCCGACGTTGCGCCGACGGCGCTCGCGCTGACGTTGTACGAACCCACAACTCCATTCGCGGTTGCGTTAATGCTTGACTGGCCGCTGGCGATGGTGACGTTCGCGGTCGAGCCGCCACCCGTCAATACCGCCGACGCATTCGCAGCCGGAGCGGTAAATGTGACGATGCCGCCGTTGACAGGTTCGCCACCGACGCCGTTGACTGAAGCAATCAATGGATCGGCGAATGCGTTTAAGATCGGCGCACTCTGCGGCGTGCCACTGGCGGCGGAGATGGTGAAACCGCTTGATTCGAAGGCGCCAATATCAACCGCGCCGACGCGGCTGATGCCGCGCTGGTCTGTCGAGGGCGCACCGGTCGCGGTGCCCGCATTGATGGCCGGACTGCCTGGCAGCAACGCCATCGTCTGCGTCGGCCCACCGTAATTTGCGAGCGCGGCGAGCAGAGCATTTCCGCCGATCAGATTGTTGCCAAGATCGGTGGTGCCGTTGACGTTACCGCCGGTGTTGCCACTGACAATCGTGTTCTTCAGATTGATCAGCGCCGATCCGCCCGGGTTGCGCCAAACTACTTCGGCTTGCCCGGTGTTCTGCGCGATGGTGGAGTTCGTGATGTTCGTCGCGCCGGCGAAAGATTCGCTGAAGATTGCTGCGCCTGGGAAGTTGCTCAGGTTTGCATTGGCGGTCAGCGTGCTGTTCGCAAGATTCAGCGTGCCGCCCTGGTTGTAAATCGCCGCAAACTGATCTGTATTATTATTCGAGAAAGTGCTGTTCGTGATCGTCGCGTTACCCGTTTGGGCATTAAAGAGGGCCGATCCGGCGGCGGCGGTGTGGTTATTCGTCAGCGCCATCGAATTCAAGCTCAAGGTGCCGGCATTCTTAATTGCTCCGCCGTTGTTCGGGTTGTCCGCATTACTCAGAGTCAATCCCGAAAGGCTTAGGCTAAGGTTTGCGGGGTTGTTGAAAATGCTGAACAACGGCGTCCCCACCGCCGCACTGCGCTTCACCGTAAGCACGTTGGCGTTCGGACCCTGGATGATCAGGTTCTTATTCATCAACAGTTCGCCGCTCGTCAGTGTAATCGGGTTCGTTATGTTCCCCGGCGTCATGTCGAAGGTAATCGTTGCGCCCGGACACGCGTGCAGAATTATGTCACGCAGCGATCCGGCGCCACTGTCGCTGCTATTGATTACCGTCGTCGATCCACAACTCACGCTAATTGTCGCAGTAGCCAATCCGCCGCCGAGCCCTCCGTCGTTACTGCTCACTGACGCTTGCACCCGGAACCCGCCGTTCGCGTTCGAATTCAACGTCGGCGTGAATCTCAATCCCGCGTTGCCTTCCGCAAACGTGATGAAGGTGTCGTTGTTGATCTGAGTGGTCCCGTCGTTCTTGAACAAGCTGCCGCCGGTAATGTTGGTGATCTTGAAGTTCGTCACTTCGGCGCCGTCTGCCGCATTACGACTAATCACCAGCCCCGAAGTTGTCTGCGTGTTAACCGTCGTCGTCGCGTTGGTTACCAACGGAGTATCAGCAATCGGGTTAACCGTAATGGTAGCGGTCGCCAGGCCCCCGCCTAACCCTGCGTCTGAATTGCTAACGGACGCCTGAGCCTGAAAGCTAAATGTGGTGGCTGGGCTGAAAAGGCTCGCCGCTGGCGTGAACTTCAGTCCCGCATTTCCTTCGGCTGCCGTGATGAATGAGTTGTTGGCAATAGCGGTTGCGCCGTTGTGTTTGAAAAGCGTGCCGTTGGTGATCCCGGAGATCTTAAAGTGAGTTACCTGGGCGCCATCTGTCTCATTAGTAGAGATCACCAGACCCGAAGTGGTCTGCGTATCTTCATTGGTGGTGGCATTGGTCACCGACGGAGTGTCAGCCACGGCATTAACGGTCAAGACAAAAGTGTCAGTCATGCTCTGACTGTTATTGCCGTTGACCGTCACTGTAATTATGGACGTGCCTGAAAGGTCAGCGACCGCATTAATCGTCAAAGTGCGCGTTGAGCCTGATCCGCTCACGGCGATGTTCGCCGAGTTGTTCGGCACGAGCGTGTTTTCCGAAGACGTAGCCGTCACTGAAGTGATGTTGGCCGCGCCGCCCACATTGAAGGTGAACTGGAGCTGTGTGTCTTCGTTCGTGCTTTTATCGTGGATGTCCTCGACAGATACCTGGGCTTCAAACGCGCCGATATCGACGGTGTCGGTTGTGTCTGCATCGGGACCATCAACCGCGCGCCCGAATGGAGCGCCGCGCTGGTCTGTGGTCAATCCGGCGCTGGTCGCCAGCGTGTTGTCGCCAGTGTCGAGTGCTGCACTACCGGCCAGGAGCGCGCGCGTTTGGGTCGTGCCGCCATTGTTTGCCAGCGGCGCGAGTCGGGCCGATACCAAAGCGCCTAACAGGTCGCCAGGGCCGGGAGCGGCCAACAGCGAAAAAGTATTATCGTCAATCACGTTGCGGCCGTTAGAGTTGAAGGTGTTCGAGTTCGCCCCGATTTTGTCCAGATCATTCCCGCCATTATCGCTTAACAGAACATTGCTCAAGGTGGAGGACGCTGGCCCATTCTGGGAATTATTTCCGATGCCGTTTCCGCCGTTATCGGCAATCGTTGAGTTGGTTAAGCTGAGGGTGCTGCTAAAGTTACCTATCCCATAGCCGGCGTTATTCGAGACAGTTGAATTCAGCACATTCGCCGGCGTGAGACTTACGCCAATTCCAATAGGCGTGGTGTTGTGGTGAAAACTCGAACGGCTTATCGTCACGCCGGCTGACTGATTTGCATAGACTGTACCTCCGATAGAATTCGAGTTGCCGTAAAACTCAGAGTCGTTGATCGTGAGTGTGCCCGCGTTACTGAATTGGATGGCCGAGGCAAACTGATTGCCGCCGCCGCCCGTGAACGACAGATTATTAATAGTCAGGTTGACGCCTGGGCCCGTGACATTCATCAGTCTGAAGGTGTTGGTGCCGCCAATCGCCAGAGAGTTCGCGCCGGGTCCGGTGATCGTTAGGTTCTTGGTAATCGTCAACTGACCGCTCGTTAGCATGATCGGGTTGGTGACATTGCCTGGAGTCAGGTCGAAAGTAATCGTCGCGCCCACGCACGCTGTATTGATTATCGAACGCAAAGAGCCTGCTCCGCTGTCGTTGCTGTTGGTGACAATTGTTGGGCCGCAGCCAACTGTAATCGTGGCCGTTACGGCACTGCTCAGGCCGGCCCCGCTATTGTTGGTGGCGCCCTGCACGTCGAAGCTGCCGTTCGAGGTCGAGTTCAGTGCCGGAGTGAATTTCAGGCCGGCGTTGCCTTCAGTAACAGTAATGAAATCGTTGTTGTTGATATGAGTTGTGCCGTCATTCTTGAACAGGCTGCCGCCCGTGATGTTTGTGATCTTGAAGTTGGCGACCTCGTTTCCATCCACCAAGCTGCTATTGATCACCAGTCCTGAAGTTGTCTGCGCGTTTACGCTCGTCGAGGCGTTGGTCACCGACGGTGTATCAGCAATCGGGTTAACCGTAATGGTCGCGAGCGCGACCCCACCGACTAAGTCCATGTCCGAATTACTCAGCGACGCCTGAGCCTGGAAGCTAAACGTGGTGCCCGGGCTGAACAGGTTCAATGCCGGCAGGAACTTCAAGCCAGCATTACCTTCTGCCACAGTGATGAAGTCACCGCTGTTGATTTGATCTGTGCCATTGTTCTGGAACAGCGTGCCGTTTGTGATCCCTGTGATCTTGAAGTAGGTCACACCTACGCCCTCTGCCGAGTCACGCCTGACCACCAAACCTGAGGTCGTCTTCGTATCTTCATCGGTCGTAGCGTTGGTCACCGAAATCTGTGCCTCGAACGCGCCGATGTCGACGGTATTGGTGGTGTCCACATCAGGTCCATCCGCTATTCGATTGAAGCCCGCCCCTCGCTGATCTGTGGTCAATCCGGCGTTCGTGGCCGCGGCATTGTCGCCGGCATCCAGAGCCGCAGTGCCGGACATAAGTGCGCGAGTCCTGGTTGGGCCGCCATTACTGGCGAGCGCCGCGATGCCGGCCGTCCCCGGCGAGACGAAGATGTCAGTAGCATCTGGATTGGTGAACGAGGTGACATCATCAATCAGATTATGTCCGCCGGAAGTGCTCGTACCTCCGCCCGTCGCGAGAATATTCTGGCTTCCATTACTACTTAACAGAGAATTCGTCACTGTCACGCTGGCCGCACACCCACAAAGACTGCCATCGGATTGAATGCCGATGCCATTGTTCGCAATGGTTGAATTCGTCACCGTGGAGCCCACCGCGGAGTTGTTGATCGCGGTGCCCGAATTATCCGAGACAGTTGAATTCACCACGGTCAGTGGTGTGCGATCAGAGAGGATCGTATTCAGCGTAGTGTTGTTGGCGAACGTCGAAGCCCTCAGCGTCAAACCAGTGGACAGACTGGTGTAGATCACGGCTTTGCTGGCACCGGAATTCGCAGAGAATTCGCAGTTCGAAACCATTAACGTCCCGGCGTTATCAAACTCGATAGCCACCGCAAATCCCGCGTCCGGCCCTCCGTGACTGAACGAAAGTCCATCGATGTTCACATTGGTACCAGCCGTACTGGCGGTGATTAGCCCGAACGTATCGTTGCCGGTAATCGTCAAAAGGTTCGCGCCCGGACCCTGAATCGTCAGGTTCTTATTAATCGCTAACCCGCTGGCCAGGGTAATCGGGCTGACCACCTGATTCATATCAAACGTGATGGTACCGCCATCACAGATTGCAGCGATTGCTTGCCGCAAGCTGCCGTTACCATCGTCGGCATTGCTGGTAACGGTGACGCTGTTGCCGCAAGTAATATCGATATTGAAGTTGGTCGATCCGATCGAGCCGCCGGCACCGTCGGAAACCGTGAAGATAAAGCTATCGGTAAGAGTCGCGCCACCGTTGTGCTGATAAGTGATCAGGCTGTTGTTGAGGTCATCCTGGGTGAAGGTGCCGGTTGCGGTAAGGGCAACGCCGTTCTTCTTCAATGTGCCGTTAGCCGGCGCCGTGCCGATCGTATAGACCAGTTGGTCGGCGGTGTTGTCGAGGTCGCTCACCAGCAGCCTGATGTTATCGATCGTGGCCGCTCCGCCGTTGGCCACCGCCAAGCCGCCGTTGGTCGTCGGGGTCGGATTGTCGTTCTGAGAATTGACTGTAATCGTGAACGACACCGGTGCGCTCAGGTTGACGTTAGGTGCCGTACCGCTGCCGCTGTCGGTGGCGATGACCTTGAAGGTCGCAGTGCCGCTGGTGTTGCTCGTGGTCGTATAAGTCAGGGTCCCGGTGTTGTCGATTGCCGGCCCACTCGAGAAAGTCAGACCTCCCGTCGAGACCGTCGGCGAAAGCGCGTAACCAAGCAGGGTCTGGCCCGCCTCGTCGCTCGCGGTTGGCGGTCCGGGCTGGAAGTTATTAGCGAAACCGCTGACGGCCTGTGGACCTGCGTCTTCGTTAACCGTCGCTGGATCGCCGGCAATTTGGAACGTGGGCGCATCGTTCACTGCCGTGATGTTCACCGTAAAAGTGTAGTTCGTCGATACGTCACTGCCGGTGGCCCCGTTGTCCTGCACCGCGAACTGAAACGTGGCGTAGGGAACTCCGTTGGCATTCGCTGCCGGCATAAAGAGCAAGTGTCCGGCAGTTACGTCAGCGACCGGGATCAATTGATTAAGTGTGACCGCAACCGGCGGATTACCACCTGCACCGTCAGAGTCAAAGTAGAGCGTGCCCGCGGTCGCCAGTGAAGTGATCTTAACGTTGGTGAAAGTATCAGCCGGTGTGTCGTTTGGATCGCTGAAAGCGAAATCTGCGAGCGCAAAGGTGTAGCTGTTGTCTTCCGCAATTGTTTTGGCGTTGTCTGCGCTGCTCGGCGGGATATGCGGAATTTCGAATGCACCGATGTCCACGCTAGTGCCAAGGCGGCGCAGAAATCCACTGCCGCGCTCGTCGAACGCAGGATTTACGCCTGCGCCGTTGCTGTGTGAAGCGGAGCTCCCTCCTCGGGTCACATTTAAGACGTTTCCAGCTTTGCCGATGACGATCATTTGTTCGTCATCGATGCGAATGGCGAAGCCGACCGCGGCCGGAAAAGCAGTGGCATTAGTCAGAGTGATGAAAGTCGCGGCATTATCGATCCCGCCATTGAGCGTGGTGACGTCGTTGCCGGCGTTAATCGCAATACTGCCCGGCAGCAAAGCGTGCGTCTGGTTTATCGCATCGTTCGCATTCAGCGCTCCGATTTTCAAGCTGGCGGCCGAGACGTTCAGACTGTTGTTGTCGACGCCGTTTGTCAGGCCACAACCGGTGCAACTACCCATCAGATTGTGAGTGCTGGCGCCGCCGGCAACGACCGGGCCCACAACGTCGCTGGCGTTCGTGCCGGAACCAACATAATTCAAATCGACAATCGAATTGCGTAGGATGAGCGTGGTGCCGCCGGCGATAAATAGGCCGCCGCCGGTGATACTGGCGCGGTTGTCCGTAATCGTGCAGTTGGTGATATTTACCGGCGTGATGCCGGTCACGCCATCACTGAACACACCTCCGCCATCGCCGGCGGCATTGTTACCGCTGAGAGTGCTGTTAGTAAGGTTGAGCGTCGCGCCGTTTTGGTTACCACCGCTACTTGTGCTGTAGATTGCTCCGCCGCCACCAACGCTGGCGGTGTTGCCGCTGATAGTGCTGTTGACGATCGTCAACGTCGCAGCACCGTCGCCGTTTGGCGGACCTCCATTATTGTAGATAGCTCCGCCAAAGTCCGCCGTGTTGCCGCTCACCGTTACGCCGCTGAGTGTCAGCGTGGCGTGATCGTTATAGATGGCGCCGCCGAAGTCGCCCGGCACCGAACCGCCGGTAAGCGTTAGGTCGCGAATCGTCGCCGTCTTTCCCGATAGAATCGTGAACAGGCGACGGCTCCCGCCTCCGCCAATCGTCACTCGTTGCGTCGCCGGATCGGGGCCGTCGACCGTCACATTTTCCGTGCCGGTATAGGTGCCAATCGTTAATTCACTACTAAGAGAAATCGTCTGCGGCGTCGCGAAGACACCCCCGGTGTCAAACGTAATCGTACCGCCGGCACAGATTCCCGCGAGCGCTTGCCGCAAGGTGCCGTTGCCGCTGTCCGCGTTGCTGGTAACAGTGAAGTTATTACCGCAACCAATGGTGATATTGAAGGCGGTCGATCCAATCGAGCCGTCTGCGCCATCAGAGACAGTGAAGGTGAAACTGTCGGTAAGGACCGCGCTACCATTGTGCTGATAAGTGATCTGGCTGTTGTTAATGTCATCCTGCGTAAATGTGGCGCCGCCGGATAGAGCGATCACGCCCCTCTTCAACGTGCCGTTTGCCGGCGCCGTGCCGATCGTATAGACCAGTTGGACGGCAGTGTTGTCGACGTCGTCAACCTTCAGCCTCAATTGATTGATCGTTACCGTTCCGCCATTGGCCACCAACACGCCTGCATTAGTCGTCAGAGTTGGACCGTCGTTCTGAGCGGTGACCGTAATCGTGAAGGTGTAGTTCCCGGAGGTGTCGTTGCCGGAGCCGCCGTTATCCTGCACCGCAAACTGAAACGTTGCATATGGACTCCCATTAGCATTCGCTGTCGGCGTAAAGAGCAAGTGTCCGGCGCTTATGTCAGCAACCGGGATCAGTTGATTAAGTGTCACCGCGACCGGCGGATTGCCACCTGCACCGTCAGAGTCAAAGTAAAGCGTGCCCGCCGTTGCCAATGAAGTGATCTTAACGTTCGTGAAAGTGTCAGCCGGCGTATCGCTCGGATCGCTAAAGGCGAAATCTGCGAGCGCGAAGGTGTAGCTATTGTCTTCCACAACCGTCCTGGCGTTGTCGGCGCTGGTGGGCGGGTTGTGCGGAACTTCAAGCGCTTCGAACGCGCCGATGTCCATGGCAGTGCCGATCCGACGTAGAAATCCACTGCCGCGCTCGTCGAAGGCAGGACTTACTCCGGCGCCGCTGTTGTGCGAAGCGGCGGTGGTACCGTTCGCCCCTCGGGTCACCGTCAGGATATTCCCGACTTTCTTGGTGACGATCATCTGTTCGTCATCAATGCGAATGGCAAACCCGATTCCCGCAGGAAAAGAAGTCGCATCAGCCAGGTCGAGGTTAGAGTCAACAGTGCCGATCGGGCCATCAAGCGTGGTGACCTCGTTGCCGTTGTCGATCGCAATACTGCCCGGCAACAAGGCGTGCGTCTGATTAATCGCGCCGTTTGCCGCCAGCGCGCCAATATTCAAACTGGCGGCCGAGACATTCAGACGATTGTTATCCACGCCGTCAGTCAGGCCACAAGCAGAGCAACTACCTATCACATTGTGGGTGCTGGCGCCGCCGGCAGTTACTGCGTTCACAACATCGTCGGCGGTCGTGCTGGGACTGCCGCCTTTGAAGTTCAAATCGACAATCGAATTGCGCAGCGTGACCGCGGTGCCGCCGAGGATTATCAGGCCTCCACCTTTGCGAGTGCCGCCATTGCCGCTATCGGCGCGGTTGTTCGTAATTGTGCAGTTGGTGATAGTTGCTCGCGTGCTGAAGGGCACCCCATCACTGTACACACCTCCGCCATCCCCCTTCGCATTGTTACCGCTAAGAGTGCTGTTAGTAAGAGTCACCGTCGCACCGCCGCCGCTGAAGAGACCAGTGCTATAGACTGCTCCGCCGCCACCAACGCTGGCGGTGTTGCCGCTGATCGTGCTGTTGACGATTGTCAACGTCGCTGCGGGGCCGCCATCACCGTCGTTGCAGACAGCACCGCCCAAGTCGGCCGTATTGCCGCTCACGGTTACTCCGCTGAGTGTCAGCGTAGCGTGATCGTTGTAGATCGCGCCGCCTTCATTGGCTGGTGATGCGCCCGACGCCGAGCCCCCGGTTAGCGTTAGGTCTCGAATCGTCGCCGTCTTGCCTGATTGAGTCGCGAACAGGCGACTGGTCCCGCCACCGGCAATCGTCACGCGTTGGCCAGCAGGATCGGGACCGTCGATCGTCACATTGTCGATGCCAATCGTTAGTTGATTGCTGAGAGTAATCGCCTGCGGCGTGGCGAAGACACCGGCCGTATTGAACCTAATCGTGCCGCCGGCACATACGTCAACCAGCGCCTGGCGCAACGTTCCGGTACCCGCGCCTGGCGCCGGATTCACACCACCATTGTCTCCGATTTGGGTGACCACCGGAGCGGCGTCGCAAGGCGGTGTATCGTCGTTGGTAATGGTGAGCGTAGCGGGATTTGTCCCGCCGAGCGTCGCGCCACCGGTGGGCGCGCTGAGCGTAATACTGGCCGTCTCGTCAGGCTCAAACGTGGTGTCGCCAATGATCGGAATAGCAAACGTCTTGTCCGCCGTATCGCCGTCAGCCCAGGTCAAATCTCCTGAGACCGAGGTGTAATCAGAGCCGGCTGTCGCGGTGCCACCGCTGGTCGTGTAGTGAACCGTCACGACACCGACACTCCCGCCAAGGCGCTGCACCGTAATCGTGACGTTATGATTGGCGTTGGTCTCGTTGTCGCTGTAAGGCGCGTTCAGGAACGAAATCGTTCCGGCCTGCATCGCGGACGGCTCCGCCAAAGTCCAATCGCTGAATGAAGAGACACTGTTGATAGTCGCGAAGTGATCGGTCGGGCTATTCGATCCAGTCGCATCCGGCGTGAACTGTGTGAACGAGCCGTCGTACTTGAAGATCTTGTAATTGCCTTCACTGCCGACCACGTCACCGGCCGTCGGCGCGCCACCGCGATAGTGGAACGTCAGGTTCGCGGTGATGCCGGAACCGCTCAAGGTCCAGAAGCGTTGCAGCGCATTCGCTCCCGGAATGTTCGGCTCCTTTCCTTCAACCGCTTTAGCTGTGAGCGTGCCATTCGTGTTAGCCGTCACGTTAGCGTCGAGCGGCGAGTAGGCATTGGCGGTGCCCAACGGGAAGGTAAAGCTACCCGTCCCGCTCGCCCCGAAACTCTTTTGCAGATTCCCAATGACGTAGCCGTTAGTTCGTAGCACTGACGAGGTCGGACTCAGCGAGAGCGTGGCCGCGGTGTTCAGTTTGCCGTTATCCAGCCTTAGTGTCCCGCCGACGGCGAGGTCGGTTCCCAACGTCATTGATCCATTGAGCTCGCGATTAAGCAAAAGGCCCGAGAGGTTACGTCCGCCGGCCTGGAAATTGACTGTTCCCAGATCGCCGGCGCCGTTGGCGGCCACAATCGCGTTCGGATCGCCCTTCAGATTGCCGGGGCCGGTAACCGTCCCGAGGAGTTCAAGCACCTGGCCGTTCAACTCGAGCAAGGCATTGGCAGTGCTGAGATTCAACTGGCCGGCGATATCGGTCGGACTCAATAATTGGACTTTGCCGCCGGGGCTCTGATTGATCAAAACGTTGGAAAAACTAGCAATGCCTGTGACTTTAAAGACCGTTTGCGTCGTGCCCAGAAATTTCACGACGCGTTGATTTGCGTTGAAACCGTTGGAGACTGCGGTCTTATCGACGAAGTTTCCGTACAGATTCAGATCGGCGCCGGGTGAGTTGGAGAGAAGAAAGGTGCTTCCAGGCTCAATTTGCAAATTGTTGAGTATGGTCGTTTGGGTCGAGCCGGCAAAGGTATAGCCCTGGTTCCCATCCAAGATTAGATTCCCGTAGGTCGCCCCCGTGTCGCCGAAAAATGCCCCGTTTGAGAGAAAATGGGCGGTGCTGCCTGCATTGAAAGTGACGACCGCTCTACCCGCGCCGCCGAACGGATCGAGACCGCGGTTGAACACCCCAGTCGATCCTGATTGAAATACAACCGATCCATTTGTACCCGAGCCAAACGGATGCGTGACGGCAGAATAGGTGCTGGCCATCGTCAACCCACCGGTGATGGTGATTTCACCGGCGTTGGCGCCAATCAACTGATGTCCGCCATCCTTCATTAGGATCTGTCCCGCCACCTCGCACTGGTGTCCGGGGGCTGTAAGCTCAATCACGAACGGCAGCGAACCGGCGAGGGTCAAAACCGTGCCCGCAGGCACATCGAGGTCCTGGCCCGTGGCGCCGTTCAACTCCAGCCTCGCGCTACCCAATTCGGGCTCAGATAAGGTCACGAGCACGCCGTTCGTAAGGTGGATGGCAGCGTTTGTTTGGTTCGGCACTTCATCAACGACAGGGGCGGGGGTAACGCTCCCATCAAAAATCAGGACATCCTCCGTAAGCAGTTCGTCGGCGGACTCCCGTGAGGGGGACCAACAGTTATCCTGAGTCCATCGGTTGTTACCGCCGCCTTGCCACGTGTATGGGCCTGAGCAATTGTTGCTAAACCTCCAGCCGATATTGGTCGCCGGATGATCGGTGCCGCTGGCAACCAGAATCGCCAGTGGCAAAGTCGCGCCGCCGGGAACTCTCTGATCCTGGACGTCGACATCGGTCATTGAGAAGGTGCCCGTACCCTTCCACGTTCGCAGCGTTCCGCCCGCTGACGACCGAATCAGAATGTCGTCGCTTTGACCGCAAGGCTTGGCGTTCGCATTGATTTCGAGCAAGCCGTTGTTGGAAACGTCACCGTTAAGAGTGATGTCGCCGGCGCCAAAGTTTTGCCAGGTTCCGATTGAGGTAATCGTTGCGACATCGCCATTGCCTGTCAGCGAAAGGTTCGATGAAGCACTGTCCGAACCCTGAGCAAAGACACCGTTGCTGACGGTCAATGTCGCCGCGACGGTGTTGATGGCTCCGACACTGCCGTCGAGCGACACGATGTTGCTCGGAATGTTTGGATCGCCGGTAT
>Ga0157378_10001182_pt1 | contig 23721 bp, 20 predicted proteins | sample M65metaG_FD_115309 | JGI IMG/M metagenome (GOLD analysis project Ga0157378, IMG submission 115309) | Miscanthus rhizosphere microbial communities from Kellogg Biological Station, Michigan, USA - M6-5 metaG | ecosystem: Host-associated > Plants > Roots > Rhizosphere > Soil | place: USA: Michigan...
CGCAGCACGCCCACGGGCTTGCCGCTCTGCACCATCAGGGTCTGATCTTCCTCCAGGTTGCGCAGGCATTCCAGTATCTTTTCAAAGCTCTCCCAGTTGCGCGCAGCCTTGCCTATGCCGCCATACACTACCAGGTCTTCGGGGCGCTCGGCTACCTCGGGGTCCAGGTTGTTCTGTATCATGCGGTAAGCAGCTTCGGTAACCCAGTTTTTGCAGCTAAGCTGCGTGCCGCGCGGTGCGCGTACTGTGCGGGAGGTGGCGTTCATGGGTGCAAATTTAAGGAATTAGGAATTGGGTATTAGGAATTAGGATTGGAACTGGCAATGCGACAATGCGGAGGAATCAGGAAACGGGATTGTATATTCCGAAATCGAAGATTCTGCACACCCTCGCGACTTTCTACTTTAGACTAAAGACTTTCTGCTTTTTTGAATTTCCTCACAAATGATCCCCCGAATTCAGATAAGTCATCTCCTGGATCAGGTACTCGCGTACTCCTTTCCGCACCGCCAGGTAGTGGGCTTTCAGCAGCTTGTCGGTATAGTTGCGGTCGTCGGTGAGCAACTTTGCATTGGCTTCGTCGAAAACACCCAGGTTGAGGGCGTAAGTGTTCACCGGGCCGGCCTTTATCATAATGTCGTCTTTGAGATTTACCTGGCTGTAGTCTGCCTTGTTTTTTGATGCAACAAAAACGATATCCCCTTCCTCGTTCGACTTCAGCGGATTGAACAGAGACACCTGGAACCCCGCCTCTGTGAGCGTTTTGGCTATAGAAGGCGCAAACGAGTTGTGGCTGAAATCATACACACCGCCGTTCTCTATGATCATCTTGCCGTTATCGTTAAGCAGCGCATAGCACTTCTTAAAACACTCGAGACTGGTGAGCTGCTCGGGCACATTTTCACCCACAATCACGTCCAGCATTATCAGGTCAAATTTCTGACTGCATACATTGAGGTAGTGCCGCCCATCATCCACTATGTTGTCATGTTCCTTCATGCCGAAGTACTGCACACCATAGTCATATATACGCTTATCCAGTTCCACAGAAGTCACTTCTTTGTATTGCTCGCTCATGATATGGTACAGGCTGCCGGCCCCAAGGCCCACCAGCAGCGCCGATTGCTTCTCGGGAAAGGCCGCCAGCAACTGCTTTGTGAAGTTCACATAATAAAGCAGGCTCTGGGAGGGCATATCGGCCAGCACCCGGTTTTGGGTCACATTATTGGTGCGCAGGCTACGCATCTGCATCGGTTTGCCTTCGGGCGTAAAGCCCGACTGATCCACCACTTTCAGCTCGCCCAGCAGTCCTTCCGACCGGTCGAGCATGGTCATTTTGGGCAGCGAGGGCAACTCATCTTTCCGGAGCAACACAGTGCCTGCCAGTAACAGCACCGCTACGCCCGTAGCCAGTTTCTTCACCGTATATTTCTCCCAGATGAGCAATCCTATAGCCAATAGGGAGACAGCGGAACCGAGTATGCGCACGGGATGACTGATGCCAAACTCTGGCACTATATAAAAGCCAAACAACAGCGTAATCGCAATCCCGCCGCTGGTAGAGAGCGCATAGATGCTTCCCGCCGTCTTGCCCGACTCCTCGGCCCGCTTTGTCACCTGGTAGATGATCATGGGGCTGATCATGGCCATGAGAAAGATGGGGGGAAACAGGAAGATGCACTGCGAAATAATGAGGCCGGAGAAGAACGAGAAAGAGATGGTCTGCGTCATAATGTAAGTGGCCAGCCACGGCATAGCCAGCACCAGCAGACCGCTCAGCAAAAACACCCAGACGATCTTCTCCACCGACTGGAACTTTGGCTTTGTAGTGAGGTGCCCGCCCGCATAGTAGCCGGTCATAAGCGCCAGCAGCGTGATGCTGAGCGTGGAAGCCCAGCTATAAATGCTGGCCCCGAAAAACGGCGACAGCAGTTTAGCGCCCGATATCTCAGTGACCATCACCACTCCGCCCTCAATAAAGGAAATGAGATAGACAAGGTAGTTGCTCAATTTGGGGTTTGGGGTATCCATCAGGGTACTAATATAGGGAAAAACTCCAAGCCACACCCCCACCACGTACCGCCAGTCTTTATCTTTTCGAGACAAGCACTTTCTGCACCTGCGTGCCGGTTGCGCTGCTGATGCTTAGCAGATACAGGCCATCATCTACTGTTGCCAGATTCACCTGCAATACATCGCCCGAGGCTGGCTCCTGGCGCCATTCCCAGACTACCCGCCCGGAAATGTCCAGCAGTTGTACTTTTTCAGTAGTCCAGTCAGCAGTGCCGTTCCGTATATTCAGCGTAGCGGCCGCAGGATTGGGGAATACTGTATAGTTCGATCCGGCGGCTTCAGCGACCGGCACAGCGGTAGCCGGCATGGGCTTCCAGTAATATACCGCGGGATCGCCGCCATGAATGGAAGTAGCGTTCTGTGTGATCGAAAGCAACGGGCAGTGGATACCCGGCGCATACCAGACATAGTGGTCAATGGTATCGATCCCTGTAGTCATGTAGTAGTACATAGTGTCGAACCCGTATTCATGCACATGAATGCGGAGCGCATTGGTAAAGGTTCCGGCAGGAGTTTTCAGCGTACCATAGCCATCTGCCGTGCTGTGTCTTGCCAGGCGCATGCGGTATTCCGATGTTGAGCCGGGATCGCCTATGCGATAATAAGTAGTGTCAAACCAGTTGGTGCCATATGTGGCCGGGTAATGGCCCATAACTGTGGGCGTATAATAGTGTACCATCCCCGGGCCTCCCGAGCCAACCGGTACATAATCCCCTACATCCTTCAGCGAAGAGGACGATTCCGTCATGTAGACATAGATACTATCGGGATGATAATACTCCACAATGTCTCCGGAAAACGAATCGCAATAGGGTGTGGATGCGCAGTTGAGCACATCTATCGTATCTGTAACCGTAGGAACAAGTGAAGTATAATCCCAGGTGATGCCTGCGCCAGCAGCGCCATTGTCTATTGCAGCCGGGGCAGCATAGTAGTAAAAGAATCGGTCGCCGGGCACCGGGTTACAGCCAGTTGCTGAGAGTGTTGGCTGCGCGGCAGATGTCCCCGCCAATGCGCATAGCGCAAGAGTTGCTAAACTATGTTTCATAATGTGCTATCTGGTGTTTAACTAATCTTAACAATTAGCGTGCCAGATAATAAGGGTTGTGAATCGCGGTTTGATTCGATTATACCGATGCCACAGGTTTGATACGCGGGAAAGCTTTGCAGGGGAGCTATTCGCAGCAACGATGCTCATTTTTCTTTCTTCAGCATCTTATCAATGCTCTTAGAACTGGTGATAAACCGAAACGTAGCCAGGTAACCCTTCTCCAGCGTGAGGCTGGTAGTCTTCCAGCCTGCCCTGGAAAAATGTGTTTTAAACACTGCCAGCCCTGGATTTGGGTCTTCTTTATCTATACCCAGATATTGGTAAGACACTATGATCCCAAATTCTTTGTGCATAGATTCAAGGTGGTCTCGCCCCCAGGTCCGTTTCATCCACTCGTCACTCTTTTCATCATGCTCAAACATCTTTATGATGCTATCGCCCCGCAGGTGGTTGTAGTAGCTTACAAACCTGCTTATGGCTTGCTCATAGTCCACCTGCGTTTGTGCAAAGCCCATACATGGCAGGAGCAATAAGATGATGAACAGATGTTTCATGTAACAAATATAATAAAAATAGAACGATACAAATAGAGCCGGCGCAGGTCCCGGATCGTCTCTCACTCCCTCCCCCTGCGCTTATTTATCCAGTACAGCCCTTTCACATCAGTCTCCCATTTGGGTAATAGTATCACGAGTATGATCTCTTCCACCAGATCCAGCATGGTGACGGCAGCAGCTATATAGAACAGCGTGAGTGGATATCGGGGTAAGAAGAAAAAGAGGATCAGGAAGACACCCTGCAACAGGGCCGCACCTTTTGCCAGGTAAGTATGAAAGCTGCTGAGCTTGCCATAACGTATCAACGCCATAATGGTCTGCGATGCATATAAAACAAGCAATGCAATAACCACCGGAAGCTGGCCGATAATGAAACCTGGCTTTAGCACCACCACGCCTATGATGGCCGCAAGTATGGTAAGGTCATCGCCAATAGAATCAATCTTTGAGCCCAGTACGCTAACCGCCCTATACCTTCTTGCCAGGAAGCCATCAATCATATCGGTAAAGAAACTGACTGCCAGCAACCATTTAAAAATATCCTCCCGCCCGATGAAAATAAGATACACCAGCCCCCCCGCCGCCACTATGCGATAGATGGTTATAGCATTGACGAGGTAGTATTTGGCGCGAGACATGGTGGAGTAAAGATACCCAAACCCCTCCCGATGAAAAATCGGGACTTTGTTCCGGGGCTTGGCAGGAGAATACATATGCTTTATTTTTCGGGCAAAAATTATCTTGACGGCTCAGCCCTGTCAATTACATTTTAGTGGTAGCTCTTAGTGCGTGCTCTGGTCTTTATGATCCATCCCAAACATGTGTGAATTATAAAACAATTTCATCGGGTTCTGTAACACTTATTAGTCTGTCGTCTTCCACCTTTGCATGGTGAAGGCTAACTCAGGCAGGGCTCATACGTGTCACTTGAAATTACTGGCAGTAGTCGCTGCTTGTATTTTGTGTTGTCCGCTGCAATCTTGCGCCTATTCCGTACTTACGCACGAGGCGATTATTGATGTTGCCTGGGACAGTACTATCCGGCCCTTGCTTTTAAATAGATTTCCTGCGTCTACCGAAGACCAGTTGAAAGAGGCACATGCTTATGCCTATGGCGGAGCCGTGGCCCCGGATATGGGTTACTATCCGTTTGGCAGCAAGTTGTTTACCAATCTCGTTCATTATGTGCGGAGCGGCAACTTCGTAAATGCATTGTTCGACGAATCGCAGGACCTGAACGAATACGCCTTTGCGATCGGAGTACTCTCTCATTACTTTGCCGATAAATACGGACACCCTATTGGGACGAATTGTTGTGTACCAATGGTGTACCCGAAGATCAAAGAAAAATATGGTTCTATAGTTACCTATGAACAGGACCCCGTATCCCATGTGCGGATGGAATTTGGTTTCGACATATTGCAGACCGCAAGAGGTAACTATGCTACCGACAGATATCACGCATTTGTAGGCTTCAAAGTATCCAGGCCAGTGTTGGAAAGAGCGTTTCTTAAAACATACGGTTTGAAAATGGATGATGTTTTTAATGATTTCCCGCTGGCTGTTGAAACTTTCAGATGGATCATCAAAGACCTCTTTCCCGTTATAACAAGGGCCGCCTGGGCTACAAAAAAGAAGGATCTTTCAAAAGCAATCCCGGGGATCACCAGGAGGAAGTTTGAATACAAAATGCACAATGCCAATTATTATCATGAATTTGGCAAAAAGCATGAACGACCCGGTTTCTTTCCGGGTGTGCTGGCTAAGCTGATTGTTGTGTTGCCGAAGGTGGGCCCGCTTAAAAGCCTCAGGATAAAAGTGCCCGGCCCTGCAGCGGAGAAAATATTCATTCAGAGTTTCGACACCGTGCAGGCGCATTATGTCGCTATGCTAAGAACAATGCGCACCACAACAGCCTGTTTACTAAACATAGACTTCGATACTGGCGGCGAAACGGCGCCGGGGGAATATTCCCTCGCTGACCAGGCATATAACGGGTTGCTCCTAAGGCTAAAGGCCGATAGTTTCAGGCATGTAGACAAAAGTCTCAGGCAAAACATCATTAAGTTTTATAAGCCGGGTAACAAAATTATTGCCGGGGGGGCAGGCACGGAACAATGGATGCAGATATCAGCAGACCTGGACTCGCTGAAGATGTTGCATCCGCTTAATTAACCTACGACTATTATGACATTGACTAAATGGGTGCATCCGGCAGTTTTAATGGTGGTATTTTCCCCCTGGTTCTCCCAATGTAAAACTGCGCCGGTACTGACTGACAAGATTCGGATAATGAGCTATAATGTGCTCAAATATGGCGATGGCTGCCAGGGCACTTCAAGCCAGATGCACGGCTATCTGAAAACTATAGTAAACTATACTGATCCTGATATTTTAGGCCTGGTAAAAGTTGAGGCGATCCCTCATATCGACGGAGAGAAGGGCAAAGCGCCCATCGGTTTTCAGGACTCCATCCTGCGCTACGCACTCAACACAACTACCGCCGGCAAGTACGCCTGTTGCCCTTTTAGTAATACGGCGCGAGACAATAATCAAAACCTGCTGTTTTACAATACACAAAAAATAGGCTATTCGTCCTGCATGACTTTGGTATCTGATATCTCAGACATGAATATGTACAAACTCTACTACAAGACCGCAGCGCTTGCTAAAACACATGATACTGCCTTTATTTTTATTGTCCTGGTACATACCGACTCCGGTGACGAGCCTGATGACCGCGACCGCCAGGTAAGGGAACTGATGGCTGCTATGAGAAAACAGTTTTCTGCATTGCCGAATATCATTGTCATGGGTGATTTTAACCTCAGAAAAACTAAAGAGGAATCATACCAGACCTTAACTAATAATTCGGAAAAAAAGTATTGCTTCATCGATCCGCCTTTTGCTCTTGATAAGAAAGCTTCCTATCCTGCTAACTGGGACAAGCACCCTGAGCGGTTTTCATCATTCTTAACCACATCAACACGCAAAAAGGAAAAGGAACCGAACAGTTGCGGTACAGGTGGTGGCGCCAAGGCCTGGTATGACCATATTTTATTGTCACCCTCTTTAGCCGACAGGTCGAATTTTTATCAGTATGTAGCCAACTCTTACCAGGTATGGGGCAATGATGGAAACCGCATAGATGCGTCGGTTAATGATCTGCCCAATAAGTCTGCTCCTGCAGAGGTACTGAACGCGCTCTACCAGATGTCGAATAAATATCCCGTAATGCTGGAGTTAGGTATAAGCCATCGACGCTGATCGGATAATAACGCAGTTTATTTACTTCCCTGTTTCCGCCATCACCGGAATCGCACAGCGGTTTACCCGGCATTCATGGTCAACATACCTGGTGGTCCGGGTATGAATAATGCAACAATTCTGTAGAGTTCTGTAACACTTCAGTGTCGTGAGTTTACAACCTTTGATTGTACAAATATGCAATGACTAACAAGGGGAAATTATGCACGAAATTCTTTTTAAAATTTATGGCTGTTCAGTATTCCGGCGCACAATATTTATTTTCATTTTGCCGGTTTTGATTTTGGGCTGCGGTCTGAAACATGAAGAATATAAAAGCCCAGCGGGTTACGATTTAAACAACCCCGCTATTATCAGTTTGCCTTCTGAACTCGAAGAAATTTCAGGCATAGCATATTATGCTAAGGACAACAGCCTGTTTGCAGAATGTGATGATAAAGGATGCCTGTACAAGATATTTTTGAACAAGCCTACTGACATAAGGAAATGGAAATTCAGCCACAAGCGTGACTACGAGGATATTGTGCTACACGATAGCACATTTTACGTGCTCAATAATAACGGAGACATTGTTTCTCTAAGTTTTTTGAAAGATTCTCTTGTTGCGCATGAGTATTCATTTTCCGAAAAGGGCAAATATGAATTTGAGTCTTTGTATTTCGACGATAAACTACAGAAACTGGTACTGCTTTGCAAAGACTGCGAGATCGACAGGAATGCAACGGTAAGCGCCTACACCTTCGATTTGGCTCAATACATATACAGTAGCTCGTTCACCATCGACAGCAAAAATATAGCAGAGATCACCAGTCCAAAATCGACAAAATTTAAGCCATCAGGCGCCACCATTAATCCGCTCACAGGCGAACTATTCATTTTATCATCTATTAATAAACTCTTGGTGATAGCAGACCGGAAGGGCACTATCAAAGATGTTTACCACCTTAATCCGTCAATATTCAACCAACCGGAAGGAATTGCCTTTTCTCCAAATGGTGGCCTGTTTATTTCAAATGAGGCAGGCAATGCTCAGCCTGCAATAATATTATTGTTGCAGTGTAAAAAAACAGATATCTAATGAAATTGATTGTTACAATATTGTTGATTTTTTGTTTGCACAGCGTCTTCGGACAGGTTTCTAAACTGCCGCTCAACGATAGCATTGAGCGTCGGATTGTGATCATAGGCGACGCCGGAGACCCCGGTTCAATAAAAGATGGTAAGGCCGTAGTGCTGGATGCTGTAAAGAGTATTATCCCGATGGATAAGAAAACAACTGTACTCTTTGTAGGTGATAATTTATACGTTAACGGATTGCCTTGTGTAGGTGACGCTTGCTACCAGGATGGTGCAAACGCGCTGGACTCGCAGGCCTACCTCGTAAAAGGAACGCCGGCAAATGCCATTTTTATACCCGGCAATCATGACTGGGCAAACGGCAAACCTGAGGGCTATGATAATATACGCAGGCAGGCATCCTTTATCAATCAGGTTGCTGATAATGTAAAGTTCTATCCTGAAGACGGTTGTCCGGGGCCGGTTGAAGTAGCGATCGGAGACAACACGGTACTCATTATAATGGATAGCGAGTGGTGGCTCACGAAGGGAGAGAAAAGCGGCATAGAATCTGACTGTCCGTTTAAAACACAGGAAGAAATACTGGCGGGGATTAAAGACATTATTAATCATAACCCACATAAGCTTATTCTCTTTGCCTGTCACCATACCTTTAAAAGTACGGGCGTTCACAGCGGGTACTTTGGCATCAAACAACACATTTTCCCGTTTACTGACCTGAATAAGTATCTGTTTATACCGCTGCCAGTGATAGGGTCTATTTATCCTATTAGCCGCGGTGTATTCGGCAGTCCGCAGGATTTAAAGTTTCCTCTTTACGTCAATATGATCAATGATATTGATGAGGTGCTTAAGTCTCATCCCTATGTAGTGCACATCGCAGGCCACGAGCACAACCTCCAGTTGATCAAAGACAGCAATTACCATTACATAGTAAGTGGCGGTGGCTGTAAATCGCAGCGAGTGGGGCACAACAAGAAAACAAAATTTGCTGCCGCCATGCAGGGATTTGCAATTCTTGATATTTACAAAAACAAGGACGTACGGGTCACTTTTTATGATTTGGATCCAAAATCGCAAAAAACCGGCGAAGCATATTCGGATGTTATACTGAACTTTTCAAAATTTCCAGAGCTGGCTAAAGACACCGCCACCATTCACGACCTGGTTCTCCAGGACAGTGTGGCGATCCCGGCAAATAAGAAATATTCAGAGGTATCGGGTTTTAAGAGACTAATGCTCGGTAATAATTACAGGAAAGAATGGGCAACGCCCGTGAAGCTGAAAGTATTGAACATAAAAACCGAACTCGGTGGATTAAAAATAGAAGGCTTAGGCGGCGGCAATCAAACCCGGTCATTACACCTGAAGGATACAGCCGGTGTAAAATGGTCATTGCGTATGCTTAACAAGGATCCCGCAAAAGCGATTCCAAAGAACTTCAGGAATACATTCGCAGCAGACATTGTGCAGGACATGATATCCGCTGCTAATCCTTACGGGGCGCTTCCCGTTCCCGTACTTACCGTTGCATTAGGAATTGTAAGCCCCCATCCCCGCTATTTCCTTGTGCCGGATGATGCCGCTTTGGGTATCTACCGCCCAATCTTTGCAAATACGATGTGTTTGCTGGAAGAGCAGGACCCTACACTCGATGGAAGTAAGGGCAAAAGCACTTTTAAGATATTTAATAAGCTTAGAGACAAAGACAACCATAAAGTAGATCAGAAACTTTTGTTGAAGGCCCGTATGCTCGATTTTCTCATCGCTGACTATGACCGCCATTATGATCAATGGAAATGGGGCACTATAGATACCGGAAAACAGAAGATATATTACCCGATCCCGCATGACCGCGACCAGGCGCTCTTCTACTCCGAAGGACTGGTGATGAAATATGCGACCTGGCGCAGGCTCCCATTTTTGAAGGGATTTCGTTACGACATTCCACGGGTAACCTGGCTCGGATACGTAGCCCGGAATTTTGACAGAGCCTACCTGAACGAGCTGGATGCCGACCAATGGAGAGAGGCACTAAAGGAATTCAGATCAGAACTCAGCGACTCCATTATATCTGAATCAGTCAAGGCTTTCCCGCCTGAAATAGCAGTCATCGATAGCAGTAAGACCGCAGCAAAGCTGAAAAGCAGGAGAGACCTGATGCCGGCAAAAGGTATGATCTACTATAAGTTCCTCGCTAAAAGAGTGAACATACTGGGAAGTAATGAAGATGAAATATTCCGCGTAAGTAGCGCGGGTCGGGGAGTGACGGTTAAAGTGTATACGCGCAAAGAAAATGGAGACACGGACCTCCTGATGTATTCACGGAAATTTGACGCACACGTCACTAAAGAACTCAGATTATATGGGTTTAACGGCAATGATGTTTTTTCAGTTGATAATGACGTACATACTAAGATTAAGCTGAGAATTATCGGGGGCCAGGGAGTTGATACTTTTAATATCAAAGGACATTTACGAAACTATATTTACGATTTCAATAAAGAAGGGAATATTGTATTGGCGCATCGCAAAACCAGGGATCGGACTTCGTCGGACCCGCTGGTAAATAATTATAATGAAAAAGAGGACAACTATACTGTCTGGAGGTTCCCGCATCTGCAAATGGGTTATAATGCTGAAGATGGTTTCCTGGTGGGAGTCGGGCTGTTTAAGAGAGCCTTTAATTTCAGGAAGGATCCGTACGCAACAGATCAGCGCCTGACCTCATTATTTTCGTTACAGAACAATGCTTACCAGCTAAGGTACGAGGGCGAATTCAGAGAGTTGTTCCGCAAAGCAGATATTGTCGCTGAAGGACAATTCATTAATCCGACTTTGAATAATTTCTTCGGATTGGGCAACGACTCCAAAAAAGACCTGAATGCTGACCTGCATTATTACCGTGTCAGATTTACAGATCTGGATGGAAGTGTACTGATTCGCAAACGCTATTTTAAAAATGTCTTGAGCATCGGGCTCGGACCTTCATTCTACTACTATGCCAGCAAATATCAAATAGACGCTGACCGTATACTTGCCACGCCATCAAAAGTTGGCCTAGACTCTACAAGTATCTATGCGCCCAAAGCCTATGCCGGGGGGAAACTTGCCGTCAATGTAAATAACCTGAATGATGAACTGTTCCCGACCCGTGGCATCGACTGGAAAACCACTCTTACGTCGATGCAAGGCTTCAATAACAACAGCAAACCGATAACGAAGTTTGAATCTAACATGTCCGTTTATGCAAGTCTGAGTGAGCCCGCCAAAGTGGTGGCAGTGCTGAAGATAGGCGGGGGACACATTTTCAGCAAGCAATACGAGTACTTTCAGGCACTGACCCTGGGCGCAAACAATTACTTGCGGGGATTTCGCAAAGACAGGTTTGCCGGGTCGTCCCTTGCATACACCGACCTGGAGCTGAGAGTGAAAATATGTGATGTAAAATCTTACATAATGCCGGGAGCATTCGGAATAGTTGGTTTTAATGACGTCGGGCGCGTGTGGGTAAAAGGCGAACATTCCAATACATGGCATGACGCCTATGGCGGCGGGCTATATTACACACCGTTTAACACGGTAATAATTTCAGCAACAACAGCCTTTTCAGGTGAGGAGAAGCTATTCAGCTTTACCCTTGGCGCAAAGATCAACATGACATTTTAATATTTGAGACTATGAGTGATTCAATTTATAAGCGGGTAGCTAACCATGTTACTAATCTGTTTGAGGAACATCCCAATCCAAACCTGGTGTTCCATAATCTTACCCACACAAAGGATGTTGTGGCACGGGCGCAGGAGATCGCAGCCCATTATCAATTCAGTGAAGCAGACACCCTGACCATATATATCGCAGCCTGGTTTCATGATACCGGGCATCTTTTTACCGAAATTGAAAAACACGAAGAAAAAGGGGTGGAACTAATGCGGGCATACATGCTGAAAGAAGCTGAGGCAAAGGACGAGCTGCTAAACGCTGTTGCCGGCTGCATTCTGGCAACACGATTGCCGCACCACCCCAAAAACGCCATGGAGGAGATCTTGTGTGACGCAGATACCTATCATTTTGGCACAAAGGAATTCAAAGTAACCAATAAGCAGGTTAAAAAAGAATTTGCATTACGTGGCTATGGTATACTATTGCACGATTGGGAAAAGAATACAGTAGAGCTACTGGAGAAACACACGTTCTTTACAACTTACTGTAAGTTACTTCTTGCAGAAAGGAAGCGAAAAAATATAGAATGGCTGGAACGGAAGAATGAGAAGGTGGTTGCAGACAATACGCATCATAGCCTCTTTAGCACGGGAGTCGATGGCTCCGATGAGAAAAAAGACAATGGCAATTTTTTAGCGCGTGGCGTACAGACTGTATTGCGCCTGACCTCGTCAAATCACTTTCATCTGAGCGAAATGGCAGACAGAAAAGCGAATATCCTGATATCCGTCAACTCAATTATTATTGGCGTTATTTTATCAATACTTATCGACAAATTATCTGACGAGCCATATTTAACCATACCGGTAATCATATTTTTAACGTCTTGTCTTACCACAATTATTATCGCCATCTTATCAACCCGACCCAAAATAACAGAGGGGATATTCAGTAAAGAGGACATTCTCAACAAAAAGACGAATCTTCTGTTTTTCGGCAATTTTTACAAGTCCTCATTAGACGAATATCACTGGGCTATGTCTACTTTAATGAGGGACGCCGAATACCTGTATAGCGCTGTAGTCCAGGATATTCACCAGATCGGAGTCGTGCTTGCCCGGAAATATAAACTTATCCGTTTGGCTTACACGGTGTTCATGGTTGGTTTGATAATTTCAGTTGTTGCATTTTTTGTTGCCGCATTGATAAATTTCGGTCACGCCGCTAATTCAGCAACAATAACTAATTCCTCAGGCGCCCCGCTATAATTCAATGATTATGTACTACAATATGGACCTTAGTTGGCTGGAATTTAACCATCGCGTACTCAAAGAGGCAGATTGTGAAAGTGTGCCTTTATTTGACCGCATAAAATTCCTTTCTATTTTCTCTTCCAACCTCGATGAATTCTTCAGCGTCCGGTATCCTATTATCCTAGCTATCGCAAAACTTAAAGTAAAAACACAAAAAAAAATTGAGAATTACATTCCTGAGCGCTTACTAGACCAGGTGCAACTGCAGATACAAAGCCAGCTCGCTGAGTTTGAAAACATCTTTACCGGGAAGATCCTCACATTGCTTGAGCTGAACGGCATCAAGTTATACTATAACGAACATCTTGAGAAAGAACATATCGCCGAAGTAAGCGAAATATTCTCATCCAGTGTTTTATCATTTCTGCAGCCAGTTTTTCTGAGGGCAAATATGGCAAACAAAATAGAGCCGGAGGCCAATAAACTCTACATGATCGTCACCTTAAAAAAACACGGCGAAAACGAGGTGGAACAGGCTATCATAAAAGTGCCATCTGATAATCTCAAACGCTTCTTTACGCTTTCTCCCCTGAACGGTAAAAACTATGTAATATTCATCGATGATATAATCCGGGAATGTGCCCAACATATATTTCCGGGATTTGAAATTGCCGGCATCTATAGCATCAAATTCAATCGTAACGCGGACCTTGATTTTGAAGGAGATTACAGGGCAAATCTTCTTGAAAAAATAGAAAAACAACTGGTGAAGCGCGCACATGGCCGTCCGTCCCGTTTCCTGTATGAGTCCGGCATGCCGCGCAACGTGCAACTGTATATCTCATCCTTCTTCGGCATCGACCATGAAGAAACATTTTCAGATGGCCGGTATCATAATCTTTCGGATCTGGCATTGTTCCCACACTTCAACAAAAATCTTAACTATAATGAATGGAAACCCTTACATCTCCTATCTGTTTCTTCGGGAGGCGACATCTTCAAGGCAATAGAGCAGAAAGATATACTGCTTCACTTCCCCTATCATTCCTACAATCCTATTTTATCATTTTTTAACCAGGCAGCAATAGATCCCGACGTCAAAGAGATTTATATCACGCTTTATCGCGTAGCTGCCGATTCTCTGATAGCAAATGCGCTGATCAGTGCGGCAAAAAACGGCAAAAAGGTCTCCGTGTTCATAGAGCTGAGAGCAAGATTTGACGAAGCGAATAATGTAACCTGGAGTCGGAAAATGAAGAAAGCGGGTGTGCATATAGTTTACAGTATCCCTAATATTAAAGTGCACACCAAGATCGCATTGGTTACGAGGATCAAAGAAGGGAAGGAGATCGCTTATTCTATTATCAGCACAGGTAATTTTAACGAGCTTACAGCACGTTTTTACACCGACCACACGCTGCTTACTACAGACGCGACCACAAATGGCGAATTGCTGACACTGTTTCATTTTCTTGAGAAACGAGTAAAACCGGAAAAAGAAAATTCTGCGCTATTCAAAAAACTTTTTGTTTCGCAGTTCAACATGGTTGGGAATTTTCAAAAGCTTGTCGAAAATGAAATAAAAAAGGTAAAACGCAATCGTGTTGGCTTAATCAGGTTAAAGATCAACAATCTGGAAGAGCCGGGAATGATAAAGATTTTATACAAAGCCAGCAGGGCCGGAGTTACCATTCAATTGCTTATTCGCAGTATTTGTTGCCTTGTTCCCGGAATTGAAGGCGATAGTGATAATATCCAGGTCAAGAGGCTGGTTGACCGGTATCTGGAACATACGCGCCTGTTTATTTTTGGTGAAAATGCCGACGCAAAGATCATTATCGGTTCCTCCGACTGGATGACCAGGAATCTCTATCGGCGCATCGAATTATGCACCCCCATCGATGATCCCAACTCCCGGGAAGAGCTTTTAAAATATTTCGAATTGCAATGGCAGGATACAGATAAATGTGTTCCGCTTAATGTTGCAGTTACACCACGCATTCAGCAGAACAGCTCAAACAGCCAGGAAGCCATTTACAATTACCTGAAAGAAAAAGTATGACAGGGCTTAAGCACTTAAGAGCAAGATTTTCTTTTGTTCAGAAATACCAATACCGATGGATTTTCTCCATAGCGGTTATATGGACATTAGTTGACGTTGTGTACTGGTACCTGGGAACATCATCTTCACCTGCAGGAAATGCTACGAGACACGTAATATCCCCTGGGGCAATTTATTTAAGGAGCACTATAGTTTTCAGTATGAGTCTGCTGATGGTGTATATCCTTATTTTTAAGCTAAAACAAAAATTTCGCAATTATCCATTGTTGATCAATTTATTAATCAAAACAGCCATCCTGTTAAGTGCTGCCCTGGTAATGAATTTCCTTATTCACTTAAGTTACTCACTTTTCATTCTGAATTTGAGTCTTCTGAAGGGCCTTAAAAACTTTTTTGGGAATGCCGGTTCATTTGGGTGGCTTTTAGATCATAGCGTAGGGTGGGTGGTTTTATTTTTCCTGACACAGATAGCAATCGAGGTAAATGAAAAGTACTCCCCGGGTGTCTTTTGGGCCATTTTGATCGGCAAATATATTCAGCCCAGAGTTCAAAAAAGGATCGTTATGTTCATCGATATGAATGACTCAACTCCGATCGCAGAAAGGCTGGGCAGCTCGGATAATTTCAAATTGATCAGGGATTTCATTTATTACGTATCTACCGCTCTGATGGAACATGATGGCCGCATCTATCAATATGTTGGTGATGAAATAGTGGTATCCTGGTTATATACTCCCGAAAATGTTGTTAAATCCTTAGATGCACTTGCATTATCGGCCCGGCTACTCAAAAGAAATAGCAACTATTTTATGAAGCGTTATGGAGTGATACCTGAATTTAAAGCGGGAATTCATGCCGGTGAAGTCACGGTCGGTGAAATAGGAATCATTAAGAAAGACATCGCAATGAGCGGAGATACAATGAATACCGCTGCTCGTATCCGCAGTTCCTGCACTGATTTTGACCGTAAATATATCGCCTCAAAAGAATTACTGGAGCATGTCGAGATCAGCTGGAGAACCGAGAGCCTCGGCCTCGTAGATCTAAAGGGTAAGACCGATGACATGGAACTTTTTGTAGTGGAAATCTAAAAATTATTTCAATTTTTTTCATCCATGTTCCAGGTCATACTCAGCCCGGCACCGCCGATATGAGAGGAAGATGTGCCAAACATGATCTTATGATTTTTGAACCGGTGAATTTCTGGCACCAATATACCGCATGCAGCGCCTATCACCTCTCCTATTAATACATCTGAAGGAAAATGCTCCATACTCTTCACTCTCAGGTAACCCATTGCAAGCCCCGGTACTGTTGCTGCAGCATAGAGGAGGTATTTCCAGTTATTGATTTCCGGGTGATAGTCTGAATATACCTTTACCATGAAGAACGTAGACGCGATGGCTGTTGCTGCATGGCCGCTATACATAGAATTCCTGTTATTGCCGCCGCTTCTTGCTGCCGCAGGCAGCTGATCATAGTATACGATCGGGCGATATTTATTTTGGAACGCCGGACCAAATGGACTGAAGTTATAGATGCTGAAGGTGATGCAGTGCATCTCATAATACATAAGCAATATCCTGCCCCAGTCCTTCTTTATGTGTTTATCAAATGCCAGCAGAGCCGGTGTCAATATGATGATTGGAAGTGCGTAGTCAGCATCGTTCAGGTAGGATTGCCGTTGTGCAGGGTCCTGGTTCAAAGCCCATCTGTCGAAACCTGTAAATACATTTTTATTCAACCCCTGTAACTCTGCGTCGGTAATATTTTTTTTGCTTTTTATGATGGTGGGTATTGCGTAAACATCAGCTACAGAAGCCACAGCACAAAATGCACTGCTTACCCAATAATTAACCCTGTAAAGATGGGACTTAGCAACGGGTGCCTTCGCTGCAACGGTATCCTTAGTTACGCTCGCCATCGAATCATGGGCCGCAAGAGCCGAATCAGCGTAGGAAGTTTGAGCGCCGGCAGACATGTACAACAAAATACCTGTCAATATTGATGCACTTAATTTTAAGTAGTTTGATCTCATAATAATTTGTTGTGTGAATTATTAGACAACAGAATAGATGTGTTTGCTCCATGATGCTCGCCATCATCGGGCGTGCATCAAAGCCGCGCTGGGCTCAAAACTTACAAACCATGCCGGGCATTATAACTCCGCCAACATACTGCAGGTCGAAGTGATAGGATATCGTGACCTTCTTGCCCGATTTCAGGCGCGCATAGCGGTGATAATTATTGACTACCTGTTTGCCTGTTATGTAGCCCAGTGCCGCTCCTGCTATCACATCAGTAGTCCAGTGGGCATTTTGGGTGATCCGGCTGATGCCCACCAGGCTGGCGGCAGAGTAGGCTATTACCGGTATCAATATCTGGTCTTTATATTCGAAAGCAAATACTGTTGCAGCCGAAAAGGCTGCCGTTGTATGGCCGGAAGGGAAAGAACTGCCAAACCCGCTCGCTGCGCTTTTACCATTGAAAATAGCAGGCCCGCGAAAGAAATTGTTTTCCGGGTGCGGATCGTTGAGCACATCGTAGTTTGGACGTTGTCTGCTGGTCAGAAATTTCACCGCTTCCGACATCAGTCCAGCGGTTATGTATGCCTGAGTGGCCAGTAGGGTCGTCGTCTTTACCTTGTCACTTTTGAAGATAATGCCGTAGGACGCAAAAGCGGCTAAAACGTAGAGCTCATAGGATGCACCAAAGTCGGTAATATATTGACTGGTATTTTTCAGCCCGGAATTTTTGCTCATAAACGTTGTGCTGAACTTTTGAATGGGTCTGTCCGCTGTATAAAACAGGATTCCCTCTACCGCCGCAAATGCACCCACCGCTAACCACGTTTTTTTCGATGCATGGAAAGGGCTCCTTACTTCCTGGAACAGATCGGTGCCTAGCAATGTAAAGTAGCTCTTGAAAGTAATGTTCGTCTTGCTGGTATATTCATCTTTATTCACGTCTATGATCGGTTTGTTCTCCGGTTTTGCCTCCACCTTTTGCATGCTGTCCAGTTTCTTTATCAGGGTGTCTGCTTTCTGCGCCGACACATGGAATGAACAACAAATACCGACTAATAACATTAATGGCAGACTAAATCGCATAGTATTAGAAACTATTCTAAATACCGTGCCAATGTGTTAAATAAGCATTTAATTAATTTTAATGAAATACAGTTTTTTGATTGATAGCCTTCTATGACTGGCATTTAAACACAGGTATAAAGGATTGGCATTGTAGGTCTTTTTATTCCGCTGGCACAGTAATGCTATACCTTATTAATTGAAACAAACTAAATGATGATCAGGAAAATTTTATTCGTTTTTCTCTTTTTTTCCGCCAACCTAAGAGCACAGGAAGCGCCACTTTCAAACGTGCTTCACGATTCGGTTATTTCGAATGACCTGGCTCCGGAGAAAACACCCAAATCCACGCAATCCGATAAAATGTACCATCTGAATTACGCAACAGTGCTGCCAATAATCGCCGTAGGTTTTGCTGCTACCGCATATTCCTTCAGTGTCATTTATACCAAAAAAAGAACTCCGGTTACAACCATTCAAAATTTAAATACCAACAATATTCCCGCGTTCGACAGATGGGCGACTAAGTATCACAACCTGGATATGGACAGGATCAGCTATTATCCCTTTTACGCAGTCATGCCCTTACCACTGATATTGCTTGCTGATAAAAAGATTCGGAAGGATGCCGGAAAGGTGGGCCTCATGTATCTTGAGGCTTTTGCGTTCACAGGAATTGTGTATGGTTCAGCGGTTTATTTTATTGACCGGTATCGTCCTGATGTGTACAATACAGGCCTTGACATGAGTTACCGTACGAATGGTAACTACCGGAATTCATTTTTTGCGGGCCATGTGGCAGTTATCGCCACCAGCACATTTTTCATTGCGAAGGTATATGATGACTACCATCCGCATTCACCCTGGAAATGGGTTGTATATGCAGGTGCAGCGGCCGCTACCCTTGGTATGGGCGATATGCGCCTGCACGCGGGCAAACACTTCCCCTCAGATATCCTTCTTGGCGCCCTGGTAGGCACAACCTCTGGTTTGCTAACGCCTGTATTTCACAAAAACAGATCGAAAATGCAGAAATGGTCGCTTGGTCCTGACGTAATGCCTGATGGAGCAGGTTTTGCATTTACATACAAACTTTAGTAGCAGTGACGCCACTCAATCACTAACAGGCAAACAGATGTGGAGTAGTGAAGTACGTGCGTTTGTTATTGTGAGTGGGGTAGCCGGCAAAGTGTTAATTCTGAAAATATTATTCGAAATTAAATTTTAATGCAGTACCTTTGCTCTTTATTAATTTTTTTAAATTTTAAGAATGCAACAAGGTACAGTTAAGTTTTTCAATGAAACCAAAGGATTTGGTTTCATTACACCATCAGCGGGTGGTGCAGATGTTTTCGTTCATGTTTCTGGCTTAATAAGCGAGATACGCGAAAATGACTCCGTGTCATATGAAGTACAAAATGGTCCAAAAGGTTTAAATGCGATTAACGTTTCCACAATCTAATTTTTATACTTATCATTTTGAAAAGCTGCCTCACAAAAGGCAGCTTTTTTGTTTTTATTCCAGTATGGGAAGAAGATTTGAATATACGAGATTAACCTTTTGAGCGAAGGAGCAGAACCGGAGTAAGGGGAAACAGAATAGTGATAGCCAATAAACCATTGTTAAAACTTGACCTGGTTGATCTCCCGGGCATGTCATTCATGGGTCTTGGTTGTTCACCATTAATGATTTTTATGAAAAAGATCATGATGAGTTTAGGAATGGCCCTGACGGCACTTACCGGTTTTAAAGCTGCAGCTCATAACAATAACGTTTCCGCCGCCAAACCAGGTATTGTAGCAAAGGCCACTAAGAAAAAAAACAAACTTAAGGAAAGCAACAGCAGTGATATTCAGGTGGGCCTTAATAATGATAAGACTATCAGTAGCAACGTCATTGCCCTATACAACCAGATCGACTTCGGTGGCAATAAGGTTTCTTTTGATGCCTTTAATAAAGCTTACCAGGGTTATCTGAACCTGAAAAAAGCCGGCAAACTGAGCGGTAACGATGTTATCTCGATAGCTGACTTCAGCCTGATATCTACGTCTAAGAGGCTATGGGTCATTGACCTGGCGCAAAAGAAAGTGTTGTTTAACACGCAGGTAGCGCACGGCCAGGGTTCGGGCAACGATTTTGCAACTGTGTTCTCCAACGATGAGGACTCGCACCAGAGCAGCATAGGTTTTTTTGTTACCAGGTCTACCTATGGCGGTAAACACGGTACCTCACTGCGCATTGCCGGTATGGACAAAGGCGTTAACGACAATGCCGAAGCCCGTAATGTGGTCATACACCCGGCCAACTATTGCTCCCCCAGCTACCTGGCACAAAACAAGCGCATTGGTCGCAGTTGGGGATGTCCGGCGGTTTCGCCGGAACTGGCACAGCCAATCATCGACACCATTGAAGGCGGCACCATGCTGTTCATTTATGCGCCGCAGGCGAAGTACGCCAGCGCCTGGTTGCATGCGTCATAATTTGGGGGAACTTTTGGGAGTTCTCTTTTGACTCAGCATAAAATAACAGAAGGCCCCCGCTAAAGCTATGGCCTATGATACCCGCGACCTCCGCCGGAAGGGCGGCATTCCAACGTACTGAACTAAATGCAAAAAGCCTCACCGTAGGTGAAGCTTTTGCGGACTGGGGGACTCGAACAGGCGACCTCCGCCGAGTGCGGCATTCTAACCGTGAACTAAATGCAAAAAGCCTCACCGTAGGTGAAGCTTTTGCGGACTGGACGGGACTCGAACCCGCGACCTCCGCCGTGACAGGGCGGCATTCTAACCGACTGAACTACCAATCCAAAGATTTCAATCTTTATTTTTAAGAACTACTTTTTCATTATTAATACCACCGAGAGGGGGCATTCTAACCGACTGAACTACCAATCCTTTTCCTTCTAAAAACCGGGTGTTTTACCGCTCCGTTTTCCGTTGGGGCTGCAAATATAGGGGCTATTTCCCGAATTGTCCAAAGTTTTTTCTAAAACTTTTGTTGCTTGCCATGCAATTTTAATAACATAGCGTTTATTGCAAATAGATAACTTTACACCACTTCAAAAATCAGCTTATGAACGAGTACATGCTTCTTATCCGCAACCTGTCCAATAGTAAGGACTCATTCTCTCCTGAGCGCCACACCGAATTCCTCAATGCCTGCAAAACATACATAGGCGAGCTCAAAGCCAAAGGTCAGCTCATAGCCGCGCAGCCGCTTATCCGGGAAGGGGTGATTCTCTCTAATGCCGGCCACAACTGGGCCCAGATTCCCCTCAACGATCGCGACGAAATGCAGGTGGGCTACTACCACATCCACGCCCACAGCCTCGATGAAGCCATCGCAATCGCCAGGCGCAACCCCGAGTTCAGCTTCACCACTACGGCCCGCGTAGAGGTGCGCCCCGTAAAGATCAATGAGCAAACTACGGGATTCAAATATCCCCGACAGCACTAACCATTAACTGAGGGCTGTTTATTTCCTGGAGGTCTCGGCAACCACCACATGCACAGCGGGTGATATCTCGCTCACCAGGCCATTGTCCGAAACCGCGCTCAGCGAAAATTCGTAGCTGGCGCCTTCTTCCAGTTTGCCGGTCACGTAAGAGTGGGTGCCTTTTTTCAGTTCCGTCTCAGCGGCCACCACCTTGCCGTTCTGTATCACTCTGAAGCCCTTCAGGTCCACCACTTCCGGGTACTCCCATTCTATAGTGGCTCTGTTGCTATTGTCGGCGGTCACCCGCTTCAGGGTGGGCACGGGCATCTCCAGGGTTGGCGTCTGCACAGATACCGTGTCGCTATTGCTGCTCTCGCTGTTCTGCCGGGTCACCGCTGTTACGTAAAACATCCGTACCCCTGCTGTGCCATGTGTTATGGAGTAGGTATAGCTGTTGCCCCTTACTGGTTTGTCGGTAATGGGCACATACTTGTTGCCGCGATTGTCCCAGGCATATACCCGGTAAAAATCGGTTATACTATCCCCGGCTATCGGCGGATCCCAGCTAAAGTATGCAGTAACAGAGCGGTCGCCCGATACGCTTTTCACCTTCAGGTTCTGCGGCGCCGGCGGGTCGGCCACGGGCAAGTAGCAGTAAAGCCTGTCGGCGCCGGGCACCATAGTATGGTCGTTATACAGCGCCTTCACCCGCATTTTTACGTAGCCGTTCACCTGGCTCTGTGTCTTGTCTGTAAATGCTCTTATCCCCGGGTCTATCAGCCCCGATACTACATTGTAGCCGCCCGGCATATTGGCCTTCTCCACATAAAAACCCTTTATAAACCGCTCATATTCCCTTGGGAAGCTCCACTTCACACTGGTGCCATCTTTAAAATAAAAACCAATGGATGCGATCTCTGTTACCTCTGTCTTTTTATATTCCTTCGGGTGCTCGGCGGGGTCATAGGCATAAGACCGTATGATACCTTCTATTCCGAAGATGGACTCCGCAGCTATGCTGTACTTTGTCGGCACGGCGCTGTTCACATATTTGTCCAGCCACACAAATGCCGATGGGTCGCTCATGTCTTCCGGCGCTATCCGGCTTTCGTTCAGCCTTATCCCTTCGCGGTATATGTTAAAGCCCACCACACGCGCCTGCCTGATCTTTGCCGTGTCGGCAGTCCATATCACCTTTATGCCCCTGTCGCTGTTCGCTTTCGATGTCAGCTCCTGCACCACATCCAGGTCAGGCTTGTCGCCATAGGTCCAGGTCACCTTTGCCAGCATCTTATCGGTGCCCTGTATAAACAACGCGTACTGGTACACTGCCGGGTGAGTGAGTGTATGGTCTATATACCCGAAACCCGCCATCATGGCCACATCATAGTCTTCCTCCATCTCCCGGGTAAGCGCCGGCAGTTCGTGCGGGTCATTGGTCAGTTTCGTCAGGTATTTGGTAGGTTCGTTATCGGCCAGCGTGCGGCTCTTCAGCAGCCTGAACATCTTCGGCTTCAGCAGGCTCTCGTCATACATGTTGGTGCCGCTCGGGGCCAGCTTTTTCCTGCTCCATACCCCCGGCATTATGGGCGCGCTGTTCAGCTTGGCCCATGGCTGGTTGCCTTCCCTGCGCCGTACATCAAAACCCGTGATCGAAGAGTTCCAGGTCTTGATAAACCAGAACAGCTTCACCGTTTTCCCATCCACACTCTGGGCCAGCAGCGTTACATTATCAGACTGGGCGCAGACATGGAAAGCGCTTAGAAAAATTGCAAGAATGGCTAAATAAACTGCTCTCATGTGATTTACAATTTCCGGGCCTTTCAAAGCATGGAACTCCGGACCTATTTCTAATCCTTCAACCGCCGGGCGCCGCTAAGCTATTACCGGGATTATTTTTTATGCTTCTTTATATAAATAATAATACTCGCCAACAACAATACACTACAAATCATCGACCCCACCCTCGCCAGCTGCTCATGCGGGTATCCATAAAAAAGCGCCATCGAAAGATATACCGTAAACAGCAGCCAGGCAATGCCCAGAATAATAACAATGGATTTATACATATCCGCCGGTATATTATCCGGTGTACAAAATTAACGCTTTTGATATGGTTTGCGGCATATCACACAAATTTTGACTTTCATTTAAGCCTTTTGCACTACTACTCCCGCAGCAGGGCGGCTATCA
>Ga0157378_10001185_pt1 | contig 23694 bp, 26 predicted proteins | sample M65metaG_FD_115309 | JGI IMG/M metagenome (GOLD analysis project Ga0157378, IMG submission 115309) | Miscanthus rhizosphere microbial communities from Kellogg Biological Station, Michigan, USA - M6-5 metaG | ecosystem: Host-associated > Plants > Roots > Rhizosphere > Soil | place: USA: Michigan...
CTGGTCCGCGAGCGCCGGAGAGTCCGCGCGGAGCGTGCCGCGGAGTTCGGGCGCACGCATCAGTGGTAGCGTCGGGCGGGCGATTCTGCTTGTCCGTCGGCGGGCATCGGCACACCTTCGGCGAAACCTCAACTCCTCCTAAATACCATGCAACTCGGAATGATCGGTCTCGGCAGAATGGGCGCAAACATGGTTCGTCGGCTCCTCCGACAAGGCCACACTTGCGTGGTCTATGATACGAATCCCGGGACCGTGAAGGAGCTCGTCGCGGAGGGAGCCGTCGGCTCCGATTCGCTCGAAGATCTCGTGGCGAAGCTCGAAAAGCCGCGCAACGCCTGGATCATGATTCCCGCCGCGATCACCGACAAGATCGTCGATCAACTCGGCGCACTGCTCGAGCCCGGCGACACGATCATCGACGGCGGCAATTCGTATTTCCGCGATGATCGCCGCCGCGCGGCGGCCCTCAAGGTCAAGGGCCTGCATTATCTCGATGTCGGCACCAGCGGCGGCACCCACGGCCTCGAGCGCGGCTATTGCATGATGATCGGCGGCGACACCGAGGCTGTCGAGCGGATGGACCCGATTTTCAAGACGCTCGCGCCCGGTCGCGGTGACATCCCGCGCACGCCCGGCCGGGAGAAACTCGGCGGCACCGCCGAGGAGGGCTACCTGCACTGCGGCCCGTCCGGCGCCGGCCATTTTGTCAAGATGGTCCACAACGGCATCGAATACGGCATGATGGCAGCCTACGGAGAGGGACTCGACATTCTCTCCAACGCGAACGTCGCCAACCAGCAGCACGCCGCCGATGCGGAGACCGCGCCGCTCATGAACCACGATCTGGTCTATGACCTCAATCTCGCGGACGTGACCGAGGTCTGGCGTCGCGGCAGCGTCGTCTCTTCCTGGTTGCTCGACCTTGCGGCCGCCTCGTTCGCGGACGATCCGAAGCTCGAGAAATACTCCGGCCGCGTGTCCGACTCCGGCGAAGGCCGCTGGACGATCATGGCCGCCATCGACGAAGCCGTGGATTGCGAGGTGCTCACCGCCGCGCTCTACGCCCGCTTCCGCTCCCGCAAGGAGCACACGATGGCCGAGAAAGTCTGCTCGGCGATGCGCTTCCAATTCGGCGGCCATCTCGAGCGCAAGGCCTAGGCCGATGTGGGCGGCGATGCTGCTCGCGGCGCTCGCGGGCCTCGGGCTGTGTTCCTGTGCCACGCCGCCGGCGAAAAATTTCGTCGCGGCGGCGACGCGATCCGGCGTCGTCGAGTGGCGGCGGGCCGATCGCCAAATTTCGACGTGCGTGGTTTTTGAAACCGATGCGCGGAAGGATTTTCGCGTGGTTGTCGGCGCGGACAAGCCCCTGCTTGTGCTCACCCGCGGCGATGGCGCATGGACGGCCCCCGGTCCTCTCGTGGGCCGGGGCTGGCACGGCGTCACGAACACCGCCCCCGCCGTCCTTGCGGGCTGGATGTGCGTCGTTGAGGCGTTCGAGGGCGCGGCGTTTGCGCCGCCGGGCGGAAGCGACGTGCGCACCGGGCGTTTCACTGTGCGCTACGCCAAGCCGGGCGACGTGTTGCAAGGCTTTGAACTGGTCGTCGTGGCGACGGGCGACCGTTTCCGCGTGAGCCTCTAGCGCCTACTCCGCGCCCGGCGAGGCGCTGCGGGCCTCGCGCACGATGCCCTTGTAAAGCGGCAGGATCGCGGCGCCGACGAGTCCCCACGAAATATTCAGGAAATAGCCGACGAGCGAGATCGAGACCGCGAGTGCCGTCGGCGTGGCGGCCAACTGGGAGAGCAGAAAGACAAAGACGCCTTCGCGCACGCCCATTCCGCCGATGCTGATCGGCAACGCGCTGATCATGTCCGCCATCGGCATGATCGTCGCGAGATGGAGGAAGGAAATGTTCAGGCCAAACGCCCGCGCGGCGCAGAAAAAGACCGTGAAGTAAGCCGCGAGCATCACGAACGAAAGTCCCGCCGCGCGCAGCGAGCCGCGCCAGTCGGAATACATCCGCGCGTAGCCCTCGCCCATCTTGCGGACAAACTCGGGAAAGGGCGCCCAACGCGGCAGACGGTTCGTGATTCCGCGCACGGAGACGTAGAGCGCGCCAATAATCAGGACCGCGCAGCCGATCTGATATGCGATCACGCCTTGCAGCAGCAGGATGACCTTCGGACTGCGCAGCAGCCAGTCGTGATTTACCGCGGTGAGCACCGCCGTATAGACGATCAGCGCGGCCAGGCCGCTCACTCGGTCCATGATCACCGAGAGGAACGCATGCGTCTTGCTGGCGCCGCGCCGGATGAGATATGCCGCGCGCACGAGATCGCCGCCCGCCGCGCCGAGGAGGAACGTGTTGCAGAACAACGCCACGAGGCAGACCTGCACGGCCTTCCAGAACGGGACTTCGATGGCGAGCATGCGCAGAAAAATCCGCCAGCGTGCGGCGCCGATCATGTTCTCCGCGCCGGCGATCAGCACGCCGGCGATCAGCCAGCCCGGCTGCGCATGGCGAAACGCTTCCTGCGCCTGCCGGCGAAACTCCGCGTCGTGAAAGAAAAACGCCAGCAATCCGACCGTGACGGCGGATTGGAGGGCGACGAAGAGCCAGCGTTTGTGCATGTGAAGGGGCGGAAAAAACGACGTGAGGGAGAGACCCGGCCAAATCCCGACCGCACCGGCAAGCAGAAAATCCCGGCTGGCCCTCGCCGCGTCGCTGCGCCAGCCTCGCGATTCATCATGTCCGCGCCCTCCGTGCCCAGCCGCACGCACTTTGTTTTGCTCCCCAGCTACAACAGCGGCCCCATGCTCGCGCGCGTGGCCGAGGCCGTCGCGGCGCGCTGGCTGCCGGTCTGGATCGTGATCGACGCGAGCACCGACGGCAGCGCGGCGGCGCTCGATCCGCTCCTCGCGGGCAATTCCGCCGTCCATCGCATCGTGTTGGGAAAAAATTCCGGCAAGGGCGGTGCGGTGCTCGCGGGATTGCGGGCGGCCCGGGCCGAGGGCTTCACGCATGCGCTCGTGATGGACGCCGACGGCCAGCACGATGTCGAGGCGGTCGCGCCTTTTCTCGAACGATCGATTCGCGAACCGGACGCAATGCTTCTCGGTGTGCCCGTCTTCGGGCCGGACGCCCCGCCGGAGCGCGTGAAAGGCCGTCGCGTCGGCAACTGGTGGGCGAACCTCGCGACCCTCTGGGGCGGCATCGACGACTCGCTCTTCGGCTTTCGCGTTTATCCGGTTCGCGAATCCCTCGAAATCCTGGAGTCGATCCGCACCGCGCGCCGCTTCGATTTCGACACCGAGCTCGCCGTGCGCCTCTACTGGCGCGGCGTCCGTCCGATCAACCTCCCCGTCGCGGTGCGCTATCCGCCCCGCGAGGCCGGCGGCGTCACGCATTTCCACTACCTGCGCGACAATCTCCTGCTCGTCGCCACGCACGTCCGGCTTTTTTTCGGCATGCTGGTGCGCTTGCCCCGGCTGGTGCGCCTGCGTAATAATCGCTCTGCATGAACGCCCTCATCCTCGCCGCTGGTTACGCCACGCGCCTCTATCCCCTCACGCTCACCAAGGCCAAACCCCTCCTCGAAGTCGCCGGCAAGCCGATGATCGAGTGGGTGATCGACAACCTCTCGCCCATCCCCGATCTCGAGACCGTCTATGTCGTGACGAACAACAAATTCGCCGCCGACTTCCGCGTGTGGGCCGAGGAATACGGCGCCCGTTACCCGCAGTTCGCGTTCAAGATCATCAACGACGGCTCCACCAGCGACGACGACAAGCGTGGCGCGATCGGCGACATTCATTTCTCGCTCCAGCATGAGCACCTCTACGGCAAGGACCTCATTGTCGTCGCCGGCGACAATCTTTTCAGCGAGCCCGTCGCGGACTTCGGCCGCGCCGGCAAGAACGCCCCCGCCACCGTCGCCGTGTATGACGTCGGCGACTTCGAGCTCGTCAAAAAATACAACTCCATCTCGGTCGATGCGACCGGCCGCGTGACGAAGTTCGTCGAAAAATCCCCCGAGCCCGAGAGCACGCTCACCGGCATCGCGCTCTACTACTACCGCAAGGATACGCTGCCGCTCATCGACCAATACATCATGGAAGGGCACAACCCCGATCAACCCGGCCGCCTCATCGAATGGCTGCACCACCGCACGATCGTGCAGACGTGGCCCGTGCCCGGCCTCTGGTTCGACATCGGCGGCAAGGAATCGCTCGTCGAGGCGAGCGAAGTCTTTGCGCAATTCGTGAAGTAAATCTTCCCCACCAAGGCACGGAGACACCAAGAGTTTCCAAGCCTCCTTGGTGCCTTGGTGGTTAATCCTCCGGCACGCGGATTTCGAAGGGCGGAATGCGCGTGAAGACGGCTTCGCCGGCATCGGTGAGGCCGAGGTAGGCGCCTTCCGCGACCGCGTCCGCCGCGACGGCATGCGAGCTGTTGTAGCGGAATTGTTGGCCCGGCTCGAGGCAGGGGAACTCACCGACAACGCCGTCGCCTTCGACCGCGAGCGTCTCGCCGCTGGCCTCGCGGACGACCCATTTGCGGCCCTTGATCGTGACGGTCTCCGCGGACTCGTTCGCAATCGTGATGAAATAGACGAAGACGTGCGGCTTGCCCGGCGGGCCGCTGAATTCCGGCGCATGAACGACCTGGTCCACCGTGACGGTGAGCCCGGGAAGCTCGCGGGGTGGCATTGCGTTACGGCTTCTTCGTCGATTGGATCGACAGCTCGCGCAGTAGGCGTGGCTCGACGTTCACGGGTGAGTGCGTGAGCAAATCCTGGCCGCGATTGTTCTTCGGGAAGGCGATCACGTCGCGAATCGAGTCCGTTCCGGCGATGAGCATGATCAGGCGGTCCAGGCCGAGCGCGATGCCGCCATGCGGCGGAGCGCCGAACGAAAATGCGCGCAGCAAATGGCCGAATTTTTCCTGCTGCTCCTCGGGGCCGATGCCGAGCGCGGCGAACATTTGCGTTTGCAGGTCGCGCTCGTGGATTCGGATCGAACCGCCGCCGAGTTCCACGCCGTTGAGCACGACGTCGTAGGCGATCGCGCGCACCTTGCCGAATTCGCCATCCGCGAGGGGTTGCAGATCGTCGGCGTTCGGACGCGTGAACGGATGGTGCACGGCGACCCATTTGTCCTCTTCGGGCGCGAAGGCGAGAAGGGGGAAATCGACGACCCAGAGGAAATTGAGTTCCGTGCTGCCGGCGGTGAGGCCGAGCAACTCCGAGCAGCGCAGGCGCACGCGGCCGAGCACGTCGCAGACGCCCTGCCATTGGTCGGCGCCGAAAAAGAGCACGTCGCCGGGCTCGAAGCCGAGGCGTTCCGCGAGCGCGGCCTTCTCGGCGTCGCTGAAGAATTTCACGATCGGGCTTTCCCATTCGCCGGTGGGCGAGGCCTTGATGTAGGCGAGACCCTTGGCGCCAAGCTCGACCTTGGCCCACTCCTCCCACTTCTTGAGCTGCTCCTTGTAAAATTTCTCGGCCGCGCCCTTGGCGTTGAGCGCGCGGATGACGCCGCCGCTGTCCAGGACGGAGCGGAAAACCTTGAATTGCGAGTCGCGGAAGATGTCGCTCAGCTCGACGATCTCGAGGCCGAAGCGGAGGTCGGGCTTGTCGGAGCCGAAGCGGTCCATTGCCTCTTGGTGCGCCATGCGCGGGAAGGGCGTCGGAATCTCGACGCCGAGCGCGGCCTTGAAAACGCTGGCGAGCAGACCCTCGGTGAGCGTCTGGATTTCCTCCTGCGTCGTGAACGAAGCCTCGACATCGATCTGCGTGAACTCGAGCTGGCGCTCGGCGCGCAGGTCTTCGTCGCGGAAGCAGCGCGCGATCTGGAAATATTTCTCGATGCCGCCGACCTGGAGCAGCTGTTTGTATTGCTGCGGGGCCTGCGGGAGCGCGTAGAACGCGCCGGGCGTGAGCCGCGACGGCACGAGGAAGTCGCGCGCGCCCTCGGGCGTGGGGTTCGATAGAATTGGGGTCTCGATTTCGAGGAAACCCTGGCCGTCGAAATAGTCGCGGGTCGCCTTGGTCACGCGATGGCGCAGGCGGAGGTTCTTCGCCATCTCGGCGCGGCGGAGGTCGAGGTAGCGGTATTCGAGGCGCAGGTCTTCGTTGGAGACCTTGCCCTCGATCGGGAAGGGCAGCACGTCGGCCTTGTTCAACACAGTGAGCGCCGTGGCGACGATCTCGATGCCGCCGGTGGGGAGCTTCGCGTTTTCCGTGCCCGCGAGGCGCGGGGTGACCTGGCCGACGACGGTGATGACGTCCTCACCGCGCAACCCATGGGCTTGTTCGGCGACGGCGGGATGTTCCTCGGGGCGAAACACGATCTGCGTGATGCCCTCGCGGTCGCGGAGATCGATGAAAATGACGCCGCCGTGGTCGCGGCGGGAATCGACCCAGCCGCTCAGGGTGACAACGGAGCCGACATCGGCGGGGCGCAGCGCGGCGCAATGGTGGGTGCGGTAGGACATCAGGAAATCGAACGAAACAGGATTAAAGGATTTGGAGGATTAACAGGCCGGCGCAAGGGAGGAAAGCCAATCGCACAATTGGGCCTGATCGACGGAGGATTCTTCGCGGCTGGCGAGCGTTTTCACTTTGAGGACGGGCCACTCCTGGCCGATGACGACGGCAAAGCGCGCCCCGAGCGCCTCGGCGGCCTGGAATTGCTTGCCGACCTTGGCGGCCTCGAGCGGGAAATCCGTGCGCCGGCCGGCGTCACGCAGCGATTGCACGACGGAGAGTGCCTCGCGGCGGCGGGATTCGTCCGCGACGACGACATAGACCTCCGCGGCGGGCGAGGCCGCGAGCGTGCGCTCCATTTTTTCGCGAGCGTGCGGCGTTTCCTCGATGAGATTGCCGAGCACGACATCGCCCACACCGAAGCCGATGGCGGGCAATTTCACCGCGCCGTCGCTGAGGTCGCCGAGCAGATCGTCGTAGCGTCCGCCGCCTGCGAGCGCGCGCATGGATTTGCCGCGGTCGAATGCCTCGAAAACGAGACCGGTGTAGTAGGCGAGCCCGCGCACGATGGAGAGGTCGATCTCGACGAAGTCGCGCAGCCCGCGCGCGTCGAACTGCTCGAGCAGCGGCGCGAAATGTTCCGGGCTGCCAGCGGCGATGAAAGCGCGCAATTCGCCGACAGTGAGGCCGTGCGCGGCGAGCTTCGCATTGAGCGACTCCTCGGGCTCGCGCTCGATTTTGTCGATGATCGCGAGCACCGCCTTCGTGTCGGTGACGTTGCGGGCCTGGAGCCATTCCATCCACGCGCGCCGGTCGCTCAAGCGGATCACGAAGTCGTTCTTGGTGAAGCCGAACTCGCGCAGCAGGTCGATGACGAGCGCGATGGACTCGGCATCCGCGGCGGTGGAGGCGTCGCCGATGAGGTCGGCATTGAATTGGATGAACTCGCGCAGGCGGCCCTTCTGCTGGCGCTCGTAGCGGAAGAAATTCGACGTGCTGAACCACTTCAGCGGCTTGCGGTAGGCGCGCTCCTTCGCGATGACCATGCGCGCCAGGGTGGGCGTCATTTCCGGGCGCATCGCGATTTCGCGCTCGCCGCGGTCGATGAATTGATAGAGCTGCCCGAGGATCTCCGCGCCGCTTTCATTCTTTTTCGCGTAAAGCTCCATCGACTCGAGCACGGGACCGTCCATCTCCACGAAGCCATAGCGGCGCGCGACGCGGCGCCAGCCGTCCAGCACGTAGCCGCGGCGGGCGCAGTCCTCGGGGTAAAAATCACGGAAGCCGGGCAGCGGTCGCATAGGGTCGAAGATCAAACCGTCACGTGCCCCGAAAGGTCGAGCGCATTCAACCGGCGAGCACCTGCACAGTCAGGTTGGTGATTTTGCGAAAATGGATTTCGTCTTTTGGGCCGACGAGGACGCCAAAGCCGAGAGAGCGGGCGGTGGCGGCCACGGCGATGTCGTTTTGCGGAATCATCGCTCCGGCTCGCGTCAGTTCGGCGTAGATGTCGGCATAGTGTTCCGCGATGTCGGCGGTGAACGGCTGGATTTCCATCATTCGACGCAGCGCCTCGAGACGACTCCGGCGCTGAGCCGCCCGGATTGCGGAATCGGCCATGCGCACGCCGATAAGCGCCTCGGCCCAGACGACGGCCGGCAGGGCAATGGGTTCGTTCGGGGAAACGGTCGGGGTTCGGCCCTCCGCCATCGCGCGTTCCCAGGTAACGAGGGCGGAAGTATCGAGAGTCAGTCCCACGGATTGCGAAGGGGCTGATCGGCGGCGTTCACTTTTTCCAGATCGTCTGCGAATGTCGGGTCGATGGGCAGGGAGGAAAGGGCGGCGACGAGCTGACCCCAAGTGGCGGTATAATTGCCGGGAAGCGGGGTCAATTGCGCCAGCGGCTGGTCGTTTCGCGTGAGGATGAAGGACTCGCCGCGATGTTTGATGCGCGCGAGGTAGTCGCCCAAGTGCCGGGCTGCCTCCGTCGAACTGATCACCGTGCTCATCCGTAAATATGTAAAATACATAAATGTGTAAGTCAATGGGCGGCGCCTCGCGGGCTTGCACTTGAAGATTCGCGGCGGCAAAGTTGCCGGCTTCGCCATGACCAGCACCGAGATTCGCACGTCCTTCCTCGAGTTTTTCCGCGAGAAGCAGCACACCATCGTGCCGTCGAGTTCGCTGATGCCCGACAGCCCGAACCTGCTCTTCACGAACGCGGGCATGAACCAGTTCGTGCCGATTTTCCTCAACGAAATCCCGTGCCCCTACACGCCGGGCCGCGCCGCCGACACGCAGAAATGCATCCGCGCCGGCGGCAAGCATAACGACCTCGACGATGTCGGCCTCGACACTTACCACCACACGTTTTTCGAGATGCTCGGGAACTGGTCGTTCGGCGACTATTTCAAACGCGAGGCGATCGCGTGGGCGTGGGAATTGATCGTCGAGCGGTGGGGCTTTCCGCCGCAGCGGCTCTACGCGACGATTTACCAGCCCGACCCCGGCGATCCCGCCGAGCGCGACGAGGAGGCCTGGAATTTCTGGGCGGAAAAATTCCGCGCGGTCGGGCTCGATCCCGCCGTCCACATCGTCAACGGCAACAAGAAGGACAACTTCTGGATGATGGGCGATACCGGCCCGTGCGGTCCGTGCTCCGAACTGCACGTCGATCTCACGCCCGCCGGCGACACCGGCGGCGCGCTCGTGAACAAGGGCACCGCCGAGTGCATCGAGATCTGGAATCTCGTCTTCATCCAGTTCAACGCGAACCCCGACGGCACCTTCTCCGCCCTGCCCGCGCAGCACGTCGATACGGGCATGGGCTTCGAGCGCGTGACCTCGATCATCCAGGGCACGAAGGGCTTCACCGACTTCGCGAACGCGAAAATCTCGAACTACGAGACCGACATTTTCCGTCCGATCTTCGACGAGATCGAAAAGCTCAGCGGCAAAAAATACGCGAACACGCTGCCGGTCGCGGGCAGTACCGGCGACACCGAGCAGGAGAAGATCGACGTCGCCTTCCGCGTGATCGCGGACCACATCCGCACGCTCAGCTTCGCCATCGCGGACGGCATTTCGCCTGGCAACACGGACCGCAACTACGTCCTGCGCCGCATCCTGCGCCGCGCCGTGCGCTACGGTCGCACGCTCGGCCTGCACGAGCCATTTTTCTACAAACTCGCTGCCGTGCTCGCCCGCACGATGGGCGACGTCTTCCCGGAAATCCGAGCGCGGCAGACGCACGTCGAGGAGGTGCTCAAGCGGGAGGAGGAGGCGTTTAATCGGACGCTGGATCGGGGGATCGAACTCCTTGATCGCGGGATTGAACTCCTTGAGCACCGGATAGCACATGGCCCGCGGATAACTGCGGACCAGCTTTTGAATCGGATGCCGGGTCGAATCGTTGAGGACTTGGCCTTGAACCGCATCGATGCAAATACGGCGTTTCAGCTCTACGACACTTACGGTTTTCCTCTCGACCTGACTGAGCTAATGGCTCGTGAGCGTGGACGCACTGTTGATGTGGTTGGGTTCAATCAGCTGATGGAGCAACAAAAGGCCCGTGCTCGTGCCGCGCAGAAGAAGCAGGTGATCGAGCTTTCGCAGATCGAGACGAAGACGCCGACGAACTTCATCGGTTACGACCACGCGCACACCGGCGCGGACGTGCTCGAGGTTGTTGCGCTCAAGGACAAGACCGTCGTCGTGCTCAATAATTCCGTCTGCTACGCCGAGATGGGCGGGCAGGTGGGCGATACGGGCGAACTGACCGGCAGCGGGCAGCTCTGGCGCATCGCGAACACCCAGAAATCCGGCAACACCTGGCTGCACTTCATCGAGGGCGGCGACGCACCCGCCATCGGCCAGCATGTGACCGTGCAGCTCGACGGCAAGCGGCGCGCGGCGATCCAGCGGCACCACAGCGTGACGCATTTGCTGCATTGGGCGCTGCACGAGGTGGTGAGCCTCGACGCGACGCAGAAGGGCTCCAGCGTCGCCCCTGAGAAGCTCACGTTCGACTTCAACAGCGCCGCGCTCACGCCCGCGCAGGTGCGCGACATCGAGCGGCTCGTGAACGAGCGCATCGTCGAGAACGCGGGCATTGTCTGGAATGAGGTGCCCTACGCCGAGGTGAAAGGCCGGCCGGACATCATGCAGTTCTTTGGCGACAAATACGGCGATGTCGTGCGCGTGGTCGATATTGGCGGCTACTCGAAGGAACTCTGCGCCGGCACGCACACGCGCGCGACGGGCGAGATCGGGCTGTTCCGCATCGTGAGCGAGGCGGCCATCGCGGCCGGCGTGCGCCGTATCGAAGCCGTTGCGGGGTTGGAATCCTACACGCAGGCCGCCGCCGATTCCGCACGGCTCGTCGCGCTGGCGACGAAGCTCAACGCGCCCATTTCCGAGCTCGAAAAGAAAATCGACGCGGCGCTCGCCCAGCAGAAGGCGCTCGAAAAGCAGGTCGAGTCGCTGCGCAAGCGCCAGGCGGCCGCGACGGCGACGGAACTGCTCGAACGCGTGCGCAGCGCGGGATTCCGAGCGCCGGCCATCATCGAAAATCTCGGCGATGTCTCCGGCGACGAATTGCAGGCGATCGCCGATGCGTTGAAGGGCTCGTTCGAGGGCGTCGTCGTGCTTGGCGGCGCTTCCCATGGCGCCGTTGCGCTCGTGGCCACGGTTTCTCCGGTGCATGTCGGGACCGTGCAGGCCGGCAAAATCATTCAGGCCATTGCGCCGATCGTCGGCGGCAAGGGCGGCGGGCGGCCGGATGGCGCCCGCGGCGGTGGCAAGGATGCCACGAAGCTCGCGGAAGCGTTGACTGCCGCGGCGGATTTCTTGTCGGCATAGAACCCAGCCTCGAGGCGCATTTCTGATCTCGACGCGGCGGCCCCGTTCGCACAACTGTCTCGCCGGATATGAACAATCTGCACCTGGCCGTTCAGTTTTTTCTTCAGCTTGCCGTAATCCTGCTGTTTTGCCGACTGGTCGGGGCGGTCGCGACGCGATTCGGTCAGCCGCAGGTGGTGGCGGAGATGATTGCGGGAGTCATGCTGGGACCTTCGCTCTTTGGTCTCTTGTGGCCGGAGGCGCAGCACTGGATTTTTCCGTGGGATCCCAAGCAGACGCTGCGGGACACACAGAGCTATCTTTTCCCGGCATCGCAGCTCGGGCTGGCGCTTTACATGTTCGTGGTCGGCATGGAATTCCGCGTGGATATTGTGCGGCAGCGACTCAAGAGCGCGGTGGCCGTTTCCATTGCGGGCATGGTCGCGCCGTTCGTGCTGGGCGCGGGGCTGGCCTGGGTGCTTTTCCGCTACACGAAACTTTTCCCCGAACGGACGTCGCTGATGGAAGCGATGCTTTTTCTCGGGGCAGCGATGTGCATCACCGCCTTTCCAATGCTGGCGAGGATCATCCATTTCAAAAAGCTCGCGGGCACGACCATGGGCACGGTTGCGTTGGGCGCCGGAGCGATCGACGATGCGACCGCGTGGTGCCTCCTGGCGGTGGTGCTGGCGAGCTTCGACCAGAACTGGGCTCACGCCCTGCAGAATATCGGCGGCGGCATCGCTTATGTGGGCTTTGCGCTGCTGGTGCTGCGTCCGCTGTTGGCGAGGGCGAGGCCCTGGCTTGTGAACGAGGGAACGCTCACCGAGGCGGGTTTGGTGGTCGGTCTCGCCCTGCTTGCGCTGGGAGCGTGGTTTACCGACCTGATCGGGCTGCATGCGGTCTTCGGCGCGTTTGTGATGGGGGCGGCGATGCCGCGGGGAGTCGTCTCGCGGGACTTGATCGGCCGGATCCAGCCGCTGACGGTGGCGCTTCTGCTGCCCTTGTTTTTCACCTACTCGGGCCTCAATACGAAGATCACGCTACTGAACACGGGCTTCCTCTGGGCGATGTGCGGGGCGGTGCTGGTGGCCGCGATCCTCGGCAAGGGCGTGGCCTGCTGGCTGGCGGCGCGCGCAACGGGCCTGCCGAATCGCGAGGCGCTTGGTATCGGGACACTGATGAATGCGCGCGGTCTGATGGAACTCATCATCATCAATATCGGACTGCAGCGCGGAGTCATCTCGGAGGGTCTCTTTGCCGTGTTGGTGATCATGGCCGTGGTGACCACCCTGATGGCGTCGCCGCTGTTCGACCGTCTCGTGGGCTCCGGGGTGGCGTCCATTCCCGAGGATGACGAAGCCGGGGTGGCGCCCGTTGGCGCCCGGCTCTGAGGTAGGCTGCGACGTGGTCTCTTAGTAAGGCCCGCGAATGTGCGCGGCGACTTCGGCGTCGTAAAAATCGCGGAGCCGCTGGTGCAGCGCGGGATCGAGCGGGGGGAGGTTGGACACGCGGGCATTGCGCGCGGCCTGCTCGGGACGGCTGGCGCCGGTGATGACCGTGGTGACGGCCGGATGGTCGAGAATCCAGCGCTGGGCGAAGTCGGCCATCGTGAGGCCGGCGGGAACAAAGGCCTTGAGCGCGTCGGCGAGTTCGACGCCTTTCTCGAAGGGCAGACCGGCGAAGGTTTCGCCCACGTTGAAGGCCGCGCCGTCGCGGTTGTAGTTGCGATGATCGTCGGCGGAAAACGTCGTGGCCTTCGTCATTTTTCCGGACAGCAGGCCGCTCGCGAGGGGCAGGCGCACGATGAGGGCGATGTTCTTTGCGGCGGCCTCGGCGAAGAGCGCGTCGATGGGCTTTTGGCGGAAGAGATTGAAGATGATCTGGAGCGAGGCGAGGCCATCCTGCGCGAGGCAGACGTGCGCTTCGTCCATCGATTCGACGCTGGCGCCGAAGTTCGCGATTTTTCCTTCGCGCTGGAGTTCGCGGAGCCAGCCGAAAATCTCTCCAGCCTGCAGAATCGCTGGGGGCACGCAATGGAGTTGGGTGAGGTCGAGGCGCTCGAGTTGCAGGCGGCGGAGAGAGGCGTCCGTCGCGGCGCGAACGCCGGCGCGCGTGTATTTGTCGGGGAAGAGGTCGCCGGTGCGGCCGAGTTTCGTGGCGACGAAGAAGGACTCCGGGCGTGTCTTGAGAAACTCGCCGATGAAGGTTTCGCTGCGGCCCGCACCATAGACGTCAGCCGTGTCGAGGAACGTGACGCCCGCATCGGCGGCGGCGTGCAGAATGGCGGTGGCGTCGTCGGCTTTCACGTCGCCCCAATCGGCGCCGAGTTGCCAGCAGCCGAGCCCGATTTCGGAGACGGGGCGGTTCGTGGAGGCGAAGGGGCGGAAGTGCATGAGGGAGGAATTAGCGGGAGACGCTGGCGTCGCGGGCGTTTTTGATGACGAGCTTTGGATCGCCGCCGGAAACGGGAAGGCGGTAAAGCGAGGGCGCTTTCGCGTTTTTCGGCAGGCCGTTGCAGAGGATTTCATGGTCGTTGATCCACGCGGGCTCCCACAAATACTGGCCGGGCTGCGTGACGCGCACGGCCGCGTTGGTGGCAAGATCGAGCTGCCAGATCGACGGCGGCGGGCCGTCCCAATCCGCGCGGTCCACGTTCTCGTCCATGTCCACATCGACGAGGAGCGATTTGCCGTCGGGCGAAGGGGCGAGCCGCGAGCCGCTGCTCAGGCCGCCACGCGGAAAGATTTTTGCAACGTTCCAGCGTGCGAGGACTTTTCCGTCGAGAGCGAGGCGGTAGAGGGTATCGAGATCTTCGCAGAAGAGGGATTTGCCGTCCGGCGCCCAGGCGGCGGACCAGAGCGTGTGCCCCGGCTTATCGGACTTCCAAAGGTAGCGAAAATGCGCGCCGTCCGCATCGAGGAGGCCGATGTGCCATTCATTGCCCTCGTAGATATAAAACGCGATTTGCCGGCCGTCGGGCGACCAAATGGGGCCGTAACAGTTGTCGCTCGGCACGTTCTGAAATCGCGTGACTTTGCCGGTGGCGACGTCCGCGACGGCGACGCTGCGGCGCGTGTCGTTGCCGGGACCCTCGGTGTTAAACGCGAGTCGCGTGCCGTCGGGCGAAATTTGCGGCCATGCGCCCCTGGCGATCTTGCGCGGTTTGGGATGCTCGAGCGCAGCGATGCAGAGATCGCCCTCACGATCGAAGGCGGCAGTCTGGGGGCTCGCGAAGGCGGAGGACACCGCGATGGCGAGCAAAACGGGGGAGCGAAGCATGGGGCGCTATTTGATGGCGGCCCAGACGCGGTGGACGTCGTCGTGTTCGTCGAGGGCGTGGAGGAAATCGCCGGCTTCGGCGGCCTGCTCCTCGGTGAGCGTGGGGAATTGCTTGGCGACGTAGCCGAGTTCGCTGGTGACGACGGTCCAGCCATTGGCGGCGAGCCATTTCGAGACGGCGGCGGTCTCCGTGCGTTCGGTGATGAAGCGCGCGCCGGTCGCGTCGGCGGGAATGTCGTCATTCTGGGCATGCGTGAGCGGCTCGACCTCATTCGCGCCGGCCTCGATGGCCGCCTCTTCGGGATCGACGGCATCGGGGCGATGGGCCTCGACGAGGCCGACGTGGTCGAAGAGGAACTTGTTGCTGCCCGGTGTGCCGAGCTGGCCCTTCTTGAAAAGAATGCGGATCTCCGGCGCGGTGCGGTTGTTGTTGTCGGTGAGCACTTCGACGATCACGGGCACCTTGTGGGGCGCGTAGCCTTCAAAGACGATGTGCTCGAGGGAGAGCTTCTCGGCGCCGATGCCCGCGCCCTTGTTGATCGCGCGCTCGATGACGTCGCGACTGACGCTGGCCCGGCGGGCTTTTTCGCAGGCGGCGAAGAGCCGGGCGTTGCCGGCCGGATCGGGTCCGCCCATCTTGGCGGCGACCGAAATTTCTTTGACCAATTTGCTGGTGGCCTGGCCTTTTTTGAGGCCGGCGACTTCGCGTTTTGCATGCAACCACTGACGTCCCATAGACCGGCAAGGATAGAGCGTGGGGCGAGGCGGGTTCAACGCGCAATCTTGCCCCCGCGCAAGGTTGGGACGATTCCTGCTGCCACGGGTCGCGGCGGTGTGTTACACCCCTCCAACCAATCCAATCCATGGCAGACAAAAAATTTCGGTCGGGCGTCCTTTTTGGGGACGAGGTGAAGGAAGTTCTCGATTACGCGAAGGCGAGCGCATTTGCGTTGCCGGCCGTCAATTGCATCGGCACGAGTTCGGTGAATGCCGCGCTCGCCGCGGGCCGCGAGGTGAACTCGCCGATGATCATTCAATTCTCGAATGGCGGCGCGCAGTTTTTCATCGGCAAGGGCGTGAAGGGCGACAACCAGCTCGGTCCCGTGCTCGGCGGCCTAGCGGGGGCGCATTACGTCGATGCCGCGGCGAAGGCCTATGGCGTGCCGGTGATCCTGAACACCGACCATTGCGCCAAGAAACTCCTGCCGTGGATCGACGGGTTGCTCGCCGGCAGCGAGGAGCAATTCGCGAAGACCGGCCGGCCGCTCTACAGCTCGCACATGCTTGATTTGAGCGAGGAGCCGATCGAGGAGAACATCGAGATCTGCGCGAAATACCTCGCCCGCATGGCGAAGATGGGCATGACGCTCGAGATCGAGCTTGGCGTGACCGGCGGCGAGGAAGACGGCGTGGATAATTCCGGCGTCGAGGAATCCAGCCTCTACACGAAGCCCGAGGAAGTCGCCTACGCCTACGAGAAGCTCAGCGCCGTGTCGCCGAATTTCACCGTCGCGGCCGCCTTCGGCAACGTGCATGGCGTTTACAAGCCCGGCAACGTGAAGCTGAAGCCGGCGATCCTCGACGCGTCGCAGAAATACATCGAAGAGAAGTTCGGCACGGCGCCGAAGCCGGTGAATTTCGTCTTCCACGGCGGCAGCGGCAGTTCGCGCGAGGAAATTCGCGAGGCGATCGGCTACGGCGCGATCAAGATGAACCTCGATACGGATCTCCAGTGGGCCTATTGGGACGGGATCCGCGCCTACGACGAAAAAAATCACGCCTACTTGCAGGGCCAGATCGGCAATCCCGAGGGACCCGATTCGCCGAACAAGAAATACTACGATCCACGCAACTGGCTCGGCGCGGCCGAGGCCAGCTTCACGAAGCGGCTGATCGGTTCGTTCGACGATCTGAACAATATCGGCCGGAACGTCTGACGCGCCGCGCGCACGCTACGCATCCCCGACGACGCTCACGACGAGGCGTCGGGTGTGCGGGACGCGACGGTGCTCGAAGACGAAAATCCCCTGCCAGGTGCCAAGCGTCAGTCGGCCGGCCTGCACGGGAATGGTTTCGCTCGTGCGCGTGAGGGCCATACGAAGGTGGCTGGTCGTGTCGTCGGGACCTTCCAGCGTGTGAATCCAATTCGGACCGTCCTCCGGGACGAGACGCTCGAAGAAGGCGTGCAGATCGGCGCGGGCCGAGGGATCGGCGTTTTCGTAGATCACGAGGCTGGCGCTGGTGTGCTGAAGAAACACCGTCGCCATGCCGGTGCGGATGCCGCTCGCGGCGACGATGCGCGCCACCTCGTCGGTGACTTCAATGGTGCCCTTGCCGCGGGTGCGGACCTCGATCGTCGCGACGTGGGCGCTCATCGTCCGCGAATCAGCAGGATCAGCCAGCCGGCCAGCAGCGCGAGCCCGCCGAAGGGCGTGATGGCGCCCAGCCATTTGACGCCGGACGTCGCGAGGATGTAGAGCGAGCCGGAAAAGACGACGATGCCGCCGGTCCAGAGCCAGGTGACGAGCATGCTGGCGCGACCGGCCGCCGCCAGCGCGAGGAGCGCGACGGCGTGGACGAGATGATAATGCACGGCGGTCACCCACACGTCGGCGGTGCCGAAGGCGGCGAGGGTCGGCTTGAGCGCATGCGCGCCGAAGGCTCCAAACGCGACGCCGAGGAAACCAAGGCCGGCGGCGATGCGGAACGGCAGCGTGGCGGAGGGCGGCGCGCTTTCCCCGTTCATCCCAGCAATTCCGCGACCATCGCGCGTTCGTCGGTGAGTTCCTTGTTCGTCGTGGCGATCTTGCCGAGGGCAAATTCGTCCATCGTGTAGCCGGTGACGATCTCGTAGCTGCCGGCGGCGGTCGTGCGGACGGGCATGCCGGCCCACACGTTCGGATCGAAGCCATAGTGGCCCTCGGATTTTACCGCGACGGAATGGACCGCGCCGGGCGTCACGAGGCTGCGCACATGATCGACGAGCGCATTCGCGGCGGATGCGGCGGAACTCGCCCCGCGCGCGGCGATGATGGCCGCGCCGCGCTTTCCGACTGTCTCGCAGAACGGACCTTGCAGCCAGGCGTCGTCGTTGATGACGGCGGGCGCGGGTTTTCCGGCAATGGTCGCGTGGGCAAAGGCGGGGAACATCGTCGGGCTGTGGTTGCCGTAGATGAAAATGTCCTTCACCTCGGTGAGGTCCACGCCCGCCTTTTTGGCGAGCTGGGTTTGGGCGCGATTTTGATCGAGCCGCACCATGGCGGTGAAGCGATCCGGCGTCAGCCGCCGGGCCTGGCTCGCGGCGATCATGCAATTCGTGTTCGCCGGATTTCCGACGACCGCGACGCGTGCATCGGAGGCGGCGACTTCGTCGATCACGCGGCCCTGCGCGGTGAAAATTTTTCCGTTGTCCTTGAGCAGGTCGGCGCGCTCCATCCCGGGACCGCGGGGCTTCGCGCCCACGAGCAGGCACCAGTTCGCATCCGCGAAGCCGACGTTCAGGTCACTCGTGAGGACCGTGCCCTTGAGCAGAGGAAAGGCGCAGTCGTCGAGCTCCATGGCGACGCCCTCGAGCGCCTGCATCGCCTTTTCGACGGGAACCTCGATCAGTTGCAAAATGACGGGCTGGTCGGGACCAAACATCGCGCCGGAGGCGATGCGGAAAAGAAGCGAGTATCCGATTTGGCCGGCGGGACCGGTGACGGCGACTTTGAGGGGAGACTTCATAGGAGAGGCGGGAGTTTACACCACCAGGACACCAAGGCACCAAGGAAAGAGAATCCCGAATGATCTTTCACCACCTTGGCGGTTTGGTGCCACGGGGACTCAACGAATTATTTCTGAAAATGAGAAGACCCGTTTTGCCAAATGGCCAAACGGGTCTTCTCGGTGCGGGGGGGAAATCCGCGAAGCGAAAGTTGTTTTACAGGGTTTCCTTGAGGGCCTTGCCGGCCACGAACTTGACGGTCTTGGAAGCCTTGATCTTGATCTTCGCGCCGGTCTTGGGATTGACGCCGGTGCGGGCCTTGCGGGAAGCAACCTTGAACGTGCCGAAACCGATCAGCTGGACGGTCTTGGTTTTTTTGACGCCGATCTTGATCGAATCGATCACCGCGTTCACCGCGCGCTCGGCTTCTGCTTTACTGGTTTCTTTGCCGAGGGATTTTTGGACGGCTTCGACGAGTTCGACTTTGTTCATATTGAGGAGATGGATTCCTTCGAGGTGACGGTGAGCCTATGCGGCGTCTGCGCGAATTGTCAACCGTCTTCACGTAAAAAATATTGCGACGCAATCGGTCGCGGAGGCTGGCGATTCTTGGCTTGGAGCGGGATGCTTGGGCGCTACGGTGACGCCCATGACCTTCGACGAGCAGATCGCCCATTTCCTCGGCCAGACGCCGCGGATTTCTCCCTCCGCCTACATCGCGCCGCACACGTTTATCGTGGGCGACGTCGAGATTGGCGATGAGGCGAGCATCTGGCCCGGGTGCTCGCTGCGCGGCGATATTGCGTCCATCCGCGTCGGCGCGCATTCGAACATTCAGGACGGGAGCGTGGTGCATGTGGCGGACGATTTGCCGGCGATCATTGGCGAATGGGTGACCGTCGGGCACAAGGCGACGATTCACGCCTGCACGCTCGAGGACGAAGTGCTCGTGGGCATGGGCGCGATCGTGCTGGATGGCGCGCGCATCGGCGCCCGCTCGATCATTGGCGCGAATGCGACGGTGACGATGCACACGGAGATTCCGCCGGGCTCGCTTGTGCTGGGCTCGCCAGCCAAGGTTGCGCGCATGCTCACCATCGAGCAGCAGGCCGGCGTGCGCGTGTGGGCGGAGCGCTACGTGACGCTGTCGCGCGAATATCTGCGGAGGGCGGGGCGGTAAATTGGGGCGACGGTTGTCCGCCGCGGAGGTTGCTGCTAAGTTTTTTATCATGAGCAAAGCCGTGATCGAAGTGCGCGTGCGAGCGTTGATCCCGACAGGCAGCGGCTGCGCGGTTTTTCTTGGGAACGAGACGAAGGTCTTCGTGATTTACGTGGATCCCGGTGTGGGCAGCGCGATTGGCATGTTCATCAGCGGGCAGGAAAAGGAACGGCCGCTCACGCACGATTTGATGGCGCTGATGCTCGAGGCGGTTGGCGCGAAGGTCGAACGGGTCATCATCAACGATTTGAAAAGCGGCACGTATTTTGGACGGCTGATTCTTTCCGCCGAAAACGAGATCCAGCAGCGCAAAATCATCGAGCTGGACGCGCGCCCGAGCGATTGCATCGCGATGGCCGCGCAGCAACGGGCGCCGATCTACGTGAGCGAAGATGTCTGGGCCGAGGTCGAGGACATGACCGAGGTGCTCGAGAAAATCGAAGCCTCGCGCGAGACGGACGTCGAAGGCGACGAGGAAGCTTAACCAAGGCCTGCCGGATCCGGCATAAGTTGAAATAGCACCCTCTGGTTCGTCCTCTCGGAAACTCCCGGATACGCAGAAGCAATTAGTCGAAATGGGGAAGTGCCCTTCAGATGCGATTGCGATGTCTCGTCATCTGTAAACAAATAGGCGCTTTCTTTTCTGCGCCGGCGTTTTATCGACGGCCAGTCCGCCCGTCAGGCTCATGCCGTAGTAGCCTCCGTCGTCGCCCGCATCCTCGTTTTTTGATAACCAGCTGCTCGGAGGTTCGTTTTCCGATCGCTAGTAAGGTAAACACACGTATTCAGCACCGCGTTGGATCCCGTCTGCCTCACAACGGCCGATAAGGACCCTATTAACACCGGGGACTCGTCCGCTTTGGAATTCGAAGTAGAAGTAAGACCGACTCTCGTAGCCCGCGTAGGAAGAGACGATGCAACCCATGCCTTCGTTATTCGTAATTTTTACATGGTTCCACGTAAAGTAGGCTTGGCTCGTCAGGAACATGTCGTAGTAATCCCCGTCATCGCCTGCATCCGCGCTTTTTTTGACATACAGCCGGTTACCGTCGCTCTTTAGCTTGGGGTAATGAAGGGCGGTATAGTCCCCGACAATAGGGAGATTCCCTCTTAAGAGACGAGGGGGCACATCGATGAACAATCTCACCCGGCCCGTCTTTTGCGATTCAACGTATCCCTGCGCGACGATCTTCGACCGCTTCACCTTCCCGGAAACAAATCCGCTCCTTCCGCCGTTCGCAATTTTGGCTAGGAACTTTCCGGATTTACGGACGGAAGCCTTGATCGTAATTCTTCCTAGGAGAGAGCCAGTCTGGACGTATCCGGTCAACTGACCGTCCCGGACGGTCAGGTAAACGGATTTCCCGGTGGAGACTCCATCCACCATGGTCGCGCAAATGCCGGCGTAGTCGTCGGCGAGAGCCGATGAGGGAACAGCAAAGAAGCCACAAATGAACAGGGCGAAAAAACCGAGCGCTGGATATTTCATATTATAAAAGCGCTCGAATGGTGTCGGCAGTCGAAAAGCGTGCCCAAACCACACGAGACCGCAAGTTTCTCAAATCCGCTCGAGATCAGTGAAGATCGATCACGTAATTGCTGTGCGGAAGAAGATCCCGGGATCCCGGATGAGTCCAGTCACCATCCTGCCAGATATCCAAATTTCCACCCAGCCTCCCCTTCTGCTCGCGCAAATAGGCATGGAACTTCATCGGGGCGTTGTTGGGAATGACCGCGTCCTCCACGTGCGTGCCTTTGTAGTCGAAGGAGGACCTCAGGCCTTCCTGCCAGTTGGTCATCCGCATGTCGCCATAAACATTGTCGCTATGGTCTCCCGGCTTGCCCGCGAAATAGGTATCCCAATGGTAAATGCCGGCCTCCTTTTTTTCGATGTGCAGTTCCACGTAGGAGTAGAGGCTGCTATCCCAGCGATCTTCCGGGGTCATGATATAAACACCCGTGAGGTTATCGGGATCGAAGGTCTGCAGGCGCCTTTTTATTGCCCCCTTGATCGTGACCTTTGCGGAAAGCTGGCCGATGGTGACGAGGCTGCCTTCGGCCTGGATTTTGCCCGAGGTGCGACGGAGCTTTCCGAGGATCCGGCCTTTCGCGGCCTGGTTGAGGGCGCGGATGGAGATGCGCCCGGCTTTGTTGACGGAACCATACACGCGAAAGCCGTGACTCAAGGCCGGGGAATACACCCGCCCGGAGATTTTGCTTCCATTGACCTTTAGCTCAAACAGGCCGTGCGTCTGCTCATTACCAATCGTTGTGCCGGTGTTTCCGACGTAAGTATCGCCGGCGCGTGAGAAGGTGGGTGCAAGAGCAAGGACGAAGAAAAGAAGAAATAAGCGCATGGTTTTGGGCGTTGAGTGGACGATTTGTGGATTGAGCGTTTGGGCTCTTTTCTTTCGGCGGGTATTAGTCGAAGTCCGCCGAATACTGATCATATTTGGTGGATGGTGGATCGCCCGGCCGGCCTTGAGCAGGATACACAAGGGTGACTTGGACATACGTGCCCCCCTTGGCATTCGATTTCATATCGAGGCGGAATTGCACCGTGAAGCTTACTACTTCGACAATGAAATGGGTTCCGCGATACCCGAAGTCGTTCCCGTAAATGACCGGAAACTGGGTTTTCGGGATGGGAAAAACCACGTCGTCGCTCCGCATGCCCGACTTTCCCGCGAAGTAGAGCTCGCACTCGTAATTGTCACCGCCCTTGTCCTTGATGATGACGTTCACGTACGAATAGAGGTTATATTTCCATTGTTCGGCACTCAGGCTTGGGAGTACGTATGTGCCGACCAGAGATTTGTTTCCGGCGGGCAGATTCCGCCGAATTTTTCCATCCAGCGTGATTCTGGCCGCCCCATTTTGAGCGCTGTGCAATCGGCCCGACCCCTGAATCCTGCCTGAACGAAGAGAGCCGGTGATACGGCCTTTCACCGTCGGCCCGGCGCTACGAAGCTGGAATTTTCCCGTCCGGGTCATCGATCCCTCCACCCGGGCGGAGTAGCCCAGCGCAAAGGTGTAAACCCGGCCGGAAATCTTCGAGCCGTCCACTTTCAATTCGAACTGGCCGTGGGATTTTTGGGTCGAGGCGGTGGAACGGGCGTTGCCGACGTAGGTTTCGGCAGCGTGGGACAACGCAGGCGCCAGGATAACGGCGAGAAACAGGGCGCGAAGAGCTTTGAGCATCGCCCGACCGTATCGTGACTCTCGGGATGATGGATACGCCTCTAAATAGAGGCCGTCCATCCATGCCCCATCCGGCAGGACTTACATGCGGGGAATGGTGATCCCCTGCTGCTTCATGTATTTGCCGCCGCGGTCGGCGTAGCTCGTCTCGCAGATTTCGTGTGCCTTGAAAAACACAACCTGCGCGAGGCCTTCGTTCGCGTAGATGCGCGCGGGCAGCGGCGTGGTGTTCGAGATTTCCAGCGTGACGTGGCCCTCCCATTCCGGCTCGAACGGCGTGACGTTCACGATGATGCCGCAGCGCGCGTAAGTCGATTTGCCGACGCAGATCGTGAGGACGTCGCGGGGGATGCGGAAATATTCCACGCTGCGGGCAAGCGCGAAGGAATTCGGTGGCACGATGCAGACGTCGGTCTTCATGTCCACGAACGAGGCGGGATCGAAATTTTTCGGATCGACGACGGAGCTGAAGACGTTTGTGAAGACCTTGAATTCGTCGGAGACGCGGAGGTCGTAGCCGTAGCTCGACAGACCGTAGCTGATGAGGCGGCCGCCGTCCTCGCCGGTGCGCACCTGGCCGTCGGAGAACGGCTCGATCATTCCTTTTTCTAGCGCCATGCGGCGAATCCACTGGTCGGAGCAAACAGACATCGAGCTGGGATATAATCGCGGGAGCGTTTTGTCGATGCCGTGCTCGGAGCGGCGAGCGTATAATGCGTAATGTTTTCGAAGCCCGATTCCGCGCTCGTGCTCGTTGGCCACGGCTCGACGTTGAACCCCGACTCCAGCGCGCCCACGCACGAGCACGCCGACGCCATCCGGGCGCGCGGGATTTTTGGCGAGGTGGCCGTGTGTTTTTGGAAGGAGGAACCGTCGATGCGCGAGGTGTTGCGGATGGTCGAGAGTCTCGACGTTTACGTGGTGCCGGATTTCATCAGCGAGGGCTACTTCACGCGCACGGTGA
>Ga0157378_10001187_pt1 | contig 23637 bp, 18 predicted proteins | sample M65metaG_FD_115309 | JGI IMG/M metagenome (GOLD analysis project Ga0157378, IMG submission 115309) | Miscanthus rhizosphere microbial communities from Kellogg Biological Station, Michigan, USA - M6-5 metaG | ecosystem: Host-associated > Plants > Roots > Rhizosphere > Soil | place: USA: Michigan...
AAAGGTTCCCCACACCACGCGGAGAAGCAGAATTGGCACAGACCACACTGGAAGACCGTCAGCAACAGGCAGCAGCATCTCGTAACGGCGACGGCCTCGAGGTACTGGAAACTCGCGAATGGCTTGATTCCCTGGACTATGTGCTCTCAAAGGGCGGTGCAGAACGTGCCGGACGGCTGCTGCAGGAGCTGCAACTACATGCGCGCCGGGCCGCCGGAGTCAACCTTCCCTTCACCGCTACCACTCCTTATCAGAACACCATTCCCACCCGTCAGCAGGCTCCGTTCCCCGGCAGTCAAGAGATGGAGCGGCGTATCAAGAGCCTGGTGCGTTGGAACGCAATGGCCATGGTTGTGCGTGCGAACCGCGTTGAGAGCGGAATCGGCGGTCATATTTCGACCTACGCTTCGGCGGCGACCCTGTATGAAGTCGCCTTCAACCACTTTCTGAGGGCGCAAACCGAAACCGGCGACCGCGATATTGTGTACTTCCAGGGACATGCGGCTCCGGGAATGTATTCGCGAGCATTTCTCGAAGGGCGCCTGTCGCAGGAAAAGCTGGAGAATTTCCGCCGTGAGCTAAAGCCGGGCGGGGGTCTTTCTTCTTATCCGCACCCGTGGCTGATGCCGGACTTTTGGGAGTTCCCTACGGTCAGCATGGGCTTGGGCCCACTGCAGTCGATCTATCACGCCAGGTTTATCAAGTATCTCGAGAACCGTGGACTCAAGACCTCAACCGGCGGCAAGGTTTGGGCATTCCTCGGCGACGGCGAAATGGACGAACCGGAATCGCTGGGATCGATCACCCTTGCGTCTCGTGAAAAACTGGAGAATCTGATCTGGGTGATCAACTGCAACCTACAGCGGCTCGACGGGCCGGTGCGTGGCAACGGCAAGATTATTCAGGAACTCGAAGCGATTTTCCGCGGCGCCGGATGGAATGTTATCAAGGTAATCTGGGGCAGTGATTGGGACAGCCTCATTCAAAACGATCGAGATGGCCTGCTGGTGCGGCGCCTGGGGGAGATCACCGACGGGCAATTTCAGAAGTTTTTCGTCGAGAGCGGCTCCTACTTCCGGCAAAACCTGTTTGGAACCGATCCGCGGCTGCTGCGTATGGTCGAGCATCTATCGGATGACCAGCTCTCCCGCATGCGGCTTGGTGGCCATGATCCCATCAAAGTTCACGCCGCCTATAAGGCAGCGGCTGAGCACACGGGATCGCCGACGGTGGTTCTGGCGAAGACCATCAAGGGGTATGGACTCGGCGAAGCTGGTGAAGGCAAGAACATCACCCACCAGCAGAAGAAGCTGAACGAAGACGAGTTGCGGATGTTCCGCTCGCGCTTTGGGATCCCGATTCCCGACGATCAGCTGCATGACGCACCGTTCTACCGCCCGTCAGACGACAGTGCGGAAATTCAGTACATGCAGGCTCGGCGTAAGCAACTCGGTGGCTACATGCCGGAGCGCAAAGTCCGCTCCAAGCCGATTCAGCCGGTCTCGGACTCGATCTTTGAAGAGTTCTATAAAGGCACGGATGGCCGCGAAGTTTCGACCACGATGGTATTCGTGCGCATGCTGGCGAAGATGCTGCGCGATCCGGAGATTGGAAAGCTGATCGTCCCGATCATCCCTGACGAAGCGCGCACCTTTGGCATGGAGGCGCTGTTCCGGCAGGTCGGAATTTATTCGAGCGTAGGCCAGCTCTACGAGCCGGTCGATATGGACACCCTCCTCTATTACAAGGAAGCCAAGGATGGGCAGATTCTCGAAGAGGGCATTACCGAAGCCGGTTCCATCTCGTCCCTCATAGCTGCCGGCACCGCTTACTCCAATCACGGGATCAATACCATCCCGTTTTTTATCTACTACTCGATGTTCGGATTTCAGCGAATCGGCGACCTCATCTGGGCCGCCGCCGACATGCGCACCCGCGGGTTCCTGCTTGGCGGAACGGCGGGGCGGACCACGCTGGCGGGCGAGGGTCTGCAGCACCAGGACGGCCACAGCCACGTGTTGGCGCTGCCCGTTCCAAACTTGCTTGCCTATGATCCGGCGTTCGCATTCGAGATCGCGATCATCATTCAGGATGGCATCAAGCGGATGTACGTCGATCAGGAGAGCATCTTCTATTACCTCACCGTCGGCAACGAGCCTCTGCCCATGCCAGAGATGCCCACCTCACCAGGTGTTCGCGAAGGCATTTTGAAAGGCATGTACCTGTTCAAGCCTTCCCAAAATAAGGACGCGAAGCTGCGCGCCCAACTCTTCGGCAGCGGCGCTATCATGTTCGAAGTTCTGAAAGCGCAAGAAATTTTGGCAGGGAAGTACGGGGTTGCGTCGGATGTGTGGAGCGTTACCAGCTACAAGGAGCTCTACCGCGAGGGGAACGATTGCGAACGCTGGAACATGCTGCATCCCGGAGAGACGCCGAAAGTTCCGTTTGTGACGCAGCGGCTGAAGAACACGGACGGCGTACTGATCGCGGCTTCCGACTACATGAAGGTGCTGCCGGAGTCGATTTCGCAATGGGCGCCGCGTCCGCTGGTTGCGCTTGGGACCGATGGTTTCGGACGAAGTGAAGGCCGCACCTCGTTGCGCGATTTCTTCGAAGTGGATGCGAAGCACATTGTGCTGGCAACCTTGTCGGCGCTGGCTCGCGAAAAGAAAATCGAACCCAAAGTCGTTCAGCAGGCAATCAAAGAGTTGGGAGTCAACCCGGAGAAAGCGAATCCGGCAATCAGCTAGACAGAAGTGGTGATCCGTGGTCAGGGCCAGAGAAGGGCCCCACTGACCATGGCATCGGCCACCGACCCTGGAGATGCATTTGACTGAATTCAAGCTACCTGAGCTTGGTGAGAACGTACATCAGGGCGATTTGGTGCGGCTGCTGATTACCCCTGGCGCGACTGTCGCCGAGGGGCAGCCGGTCATTGAGCTTGAGACCGATAAAGCGGTCGTCGAAGTTCCTTCAAGCGTCAGTGGGACAGTAAAAGACGTTCTCGTCAAGCAGGGCGAGAAGGTCAAAGTCGGTCAGGTTGTTTTTACGGTTGAGAACGGCGCAAAAGGTGGAGGGCGCGCTTCGTCGCCCGCCAAGGCCGAGGCGCCAGCCAGTCCTGCCTCGCCGTCTGTCCCAAAAGCACCGAGCGCCAATCAAGCATCCGTCGCAGCAGACGCTCCAACCGAAAAGGTCCCGGCAGCTCCAACCAGCGAAGTCAGCGTTCCTTCGGAGAGTTCGTCAACAGCCGAATTCACCTTGCCCGAGCTGGGTGAGAACATCCATCAGGGCGATCTTGTGCGCTTGATGGTTGCTCCTGGATCGCATATCTCCGCCGGTCAGCCAGTGATGGAGCTGGAAACCGACAAAGCCGTCGTTGAGGTCCCATCATCGGTGACGGGCACCGTGAAAGACGTCTTAGTGAAACAGGGCGAGAAGATCAAAGTTGGCCAGCTCGTCTTTACTCTGCAAGCGGGCGCCACCGCAGCAGCACAGCCACAACAGCCGAGTCGAGCCGACGCTGGCCATGGCGAAGGCGCTCGCATGGCCTTCCAAGCGGCTCTGCAAGCCGAGGGGAAAACCGAAGAGCAGGCCTTGCCGCCCGAGCAACCTCGTCAGCAGACGGTGGCTACATTCAGTATGCCGTTGCACCTGGGCAAGTCGGCGGGAACCGAGCATCGCGATCCCGTTCCGGCGGCTCCGCACACGCGGCGTCTGGCGCGCGAACTCGGGGTTGATATCCACAGTGTGCCCGGGAATGGCCCGGGCGGACGTATCAGCGAAGATGACGTAAAGGCCTTCGCCAAGAGCCTGATCGCAAGCGCAGCCACCGGCGCCGGAGTTGCTGGGACCCATCTGCGGCAACCGAAGCTTCCGGACTTTGCGCGGTTTGGGAAAGTTGAGCGCGTTTCCATGCGCGGTGTACGGCGTAAGACCGCCGAGCACATGTGGGAAGCCTGGACCACCATCCCGCACGTCACGCAGCAAGACAAAGCCGACATTACCGAACTCGAGCAGTTGCGCGCGAAGTTTGGACCCAAAGCCGTCGAAGCGGGTGGCAAACTTACGGTAACGGCCATTGCACTCAAAGTCTGCGCCTCTGCACTGAAGATTTTTCCTCAGTTCAATGCCTCTCTCGATATGGAGAGCGAAGAGATCATTTACAAGCAGTACATCAATATTGGCGTGGCGGTCGATACCGATCGCGGACTACTCGTTCCCGTGATTCATGACGTCGACAAGAAGAACATCGTTGAGTTGGCAGCTGAGTTGACTCAGCTGTCGAAGAAAGCCCGCGAAAAGAAACTGCAGCCCGCCGACATGGAGGGTGGGACGTTCACAATTACAAACCTCGGTGGGATTGGCGGAACCGGGTTTTCTCCGATTGTGAATCACCCGGAGGTCGCGATCTTGGGGCTTTCTCGTTCGAGCATCGAGCCGGTTTGGGTGAGCGACAAGTTCGAGCCGCGCCAGGTATTGCCGCTGGCGCTCTCCTATGATCACCGGTTGATTGATGGTGCGGATGCGGCGCGGTTCCTGCGCTGGATCGCTGAGGCGTTCGAGCAGCCGTTTCTTCTCTCAGTACAGGGGTAGCCAATGCCCACGGTCCAGGACATCACAGGAGAACGCGATCTGTTGAAATCGGTGTACGCCGCGTTCAACCGTCGCGACATTGACGCCATTCTTCCGAGAATGCACCCCCAAGTCGAGTGGCCCAACGGCATGGAGGGTGGATGGGTGCATGGCCGCGAGGGTGTTAGGTCGTATTGGACACGGCAGTGGGGAATGGTCGATCCGCACGTCGAACCGGTCGGCATTGAAACCGCCGAGGATGGCCGCATCATCGTGAACGTGCACCAGAGGGTACGCGATCTGAAAGGAACCATGCTGACGGATCGCATGGTTCAGCATGTGTACTCGATTTCGGGCAGTTTGATTGAGCGAATGGAAATTCGGGAATAGCGCGCAATCTTCTAACCCACGAAGGACACGAAGTCACACGAAGGATTGATCAAGATTAAACTCCCTCGTGTCCCTTGGTGTCCTTCGTGGTCTAAGGACTCCATGACTGAAAATGCAAATCTGAACATTGCAGTGATCGGCGGTGGACCGGGTGGTTACGCGGCTGCATTTCTTGCAGCGGACCTGGGAATGAAGGTCACGCTGGTCGATCGGGAACAGAACCCAGGTGGCGTGTGCCTGTATCGCGGATGTATTCCCTCGAAAGCCCTGCTGCACGTGGCGGCGCTGATCAACGAATCGCGTCATGCGAAAAACTGGGGAATCGAATTCGGCGAGCCCAAAATCGATGTTGCTCGGCTGCGGTCTTTCAAAGAAGGTGTGGTGACGAGACTCACCGGCGGCTTGGGACAGCTTTCGAAGCAGCGCAAGGTCACTTACATTCGTGGCGAAGCCGGTTTCGAGAATTCGAATACCGTGTGCGTGAAAAAGACGGCGGGCGGCGAAGAGAGGTTGAGCTTCGATCGTATCATCCTTGCGACGGGGTCCCGTCCGGCGGTGATTTCAAGCCTCAAGCTGGACTCGCCCCGGATGCTGGACTCGACCTCAGCATTGGACCTAGCGGATGTGCCGGGTTCGTTGCTAGTGGTTGGCGGCGGTTACATCGGGCTGGAACTCGGCACGGTTTACGCTGCTCTGGGATCAAAGGTGTCGGTGGTCGAAATGACGTCCGGGCTGTTGCCGGGAGCCGATCGGGATCTGGTCGCTCCATTGCACAAACGGCTGGAGAAGGCCTTCGAAGCGATTCTGTTGAATACGACCGTTACCTCGGTGAAAGAAGAGGGAAACGGAATCCGTGTCTCATTCGAGGGCAAGGACGTGAAGGACCGCGAGAAAGTGTTTGATAAAGTCCTGGTCTCTGTTGGACGCAAACCGAACTCGGAGATCGCTGGGCTGGATCAAACGGGGGTTCGCCTTGGAGCACGAGGATTCATTCAGGTGAACAAATACCTACAAACCGATGACCCAACCGTCTATGCGATTGGGGACGTGGTCGGCGAGCCCATGCTGGCACACAAAGCTTCCCATGAGGGACGCACCGCCGTCGAGCACATTGCTGGGCACAAAGTCGCATTTGAGCCCAATGCCATCCCTGCCGTTGTCTTCACCGACCCTGAAATTGCGTGGGCAGGGGTAACGGAAACTCAAGCCGAAAAAGAAGGCCGTGAGGTCAAAGTGGCGAAGTTTCCCTGGGCAGCATCAGGGCGCGCCATGACGCTGGATCGCACCGAAGGCATGACCAAGCTCATCATCGATCCGGGGTCGGAACGCGTCATAGGCGTCGGCCTGGTTGGGGTTGGCGCGGGTGACATGATTGCCGAAGGCGCCCTGGCGATTGAGATGGCGGCCTTGGCGAAGGACGTAGCGCTGACGATCCATCCGCATCCGACGCTCTCCGAGACGGTCATGCAGGCGGCGGAAGTGTTCTTCGGGACGAGCACGGATTTGTATCGGCCGCGACGCTAAAACCGATCTTCGAATCCACTCAGTAGCGGACAAGTGCGGCGACGCTTAAACATCCACCAGCACGTCGCCGTTTTCAACTTTAATGGGGTAAACGTCCAGGTGTGTCTCCGGGTCGCCTTCGAGGCTCCCAGTCGCGGGGTCGTATTCCCAACCATGCCACGGGCAAACGACTTTGCCGTTTTCTACGAATCCCTGGCCAAGCGGGCCCCCCATGTGGAGACACACATTGTCGATGGCCGTGCAAGTTCCGTTGACATTGGCTACGCAGATGGTCTTGCCGGCGACCTCGAATTCTTTGGCCTCGCCGGGCGCAGGAAGATCTGATTGAACCCCAATTTTGGTGTATGCCATTTTGGTTTGGTTTGAATCGCCGTTCAGTGTAGGGATGGCGAGACGAGTGTGTCAATTTCGCCGAAGATCGATCTCAATCTGACGCGATCCCACCAGGAATCATGACGCGAGCGGTTGCTTCAGCGTTCGGTCATCGATCGGCGCTTTGAGTGGTGCTAGGCCACGGAGTTCAATCAGCGCAATTCCAATCAACTTGGCAAAACTTTCGTTGCGTTCGATGTCCCAGGGAGTTGGCGTGTAAGGATTCGGATAGTGGCAAGCTAATGCCCCGATAGCGCGGTCGCCATCAAAAACCGGCACGGAAAATGCCGCGCGAATGGGAGAGGCTTCGGCCGCAGCCCGACCTTCGGCGAAAAGCGGGTCGGTGAGCATGTCGGTTACGACCCAGGGACGCTTATGCTCCACAGCGCGTCCGCAGCATTGAGTACCCACGCGAACAGCGCCAATGCCAGCTATGTATTCCTCAGGCAAGTTGTTGACAACATACGGGTAAAGAAACTCACCTTGGACTAGGAACAGCGTGGACCCAGTGGCGCGAGCGCCCTCAGCAGCCAGACGCAGCAAATTCGCAATGAAGGAAACTTCCATCTAACGAGTGTAGATGGCCTCCGCTGACCTGGACAACCCAAATTCGATCCACACGGTAACCGGTAGACAGAACTGGATATGCGCCCGGGCCGCCCCGGGCGCAGGATTCTAGGGCAGACGAACGAATCTAGCTGATTCCCCGCCGCGCGTTATCCGCTTGCTGCGCAAGTTCCGCCATGAAATGGAAGAAGTCGGACGATTGCCCGTTGAACAGCCCCATGGAGGTCAGGAATTTCAACACACCCATGGCAACTCCTTTGGTCTCCGTCGGTCGAATGATCGAACATGGCGGCAGATGGCGGCTCAGGAACGGACACGGTTCGGGCATGATCAGGCTCTTGTTTAGGTCCTCGCCAGCGTCTTCGAGATCGGGGAAAGTCACCGAAACGCCAGTGACAGGATCCGCCGCGGTGAGCGGAACTGCATCGCCCGCCAGATCAGACCAGGTTTGAAAGTGCATGGTTTCGGTCGGTCCAATGCTGATCAGGATTCGCAAGACCTCGACGCTGGAAGCTCGCAATGCCAGCGAAGGATATAGGCTGTTTCCACCCTGTTCAATCGTCGGGAAGTGGAATAGCGCAGTGTTCACGATTGCTTGAAGGAAGTTCGCATCCGTCGTATCGGCGTCGGTTCGCGGAATCGCCGTGTGCTGGCCGCTAAACAAATCAGGGACAGCTTGTGCGAACACAAAGTTGGGATCGAGGTCAGGATTATGCTCGCTGCTCCGGTACCGGGTCCACCAGCTGGTATCCAACGTGAGCTTCATGAGGTTGGTGAGGCGTAGTTTCCCGCTGGAGCCTGTTGCTGTGCTGCCCGGCAGGGTCCGAAACTTTTCGAGGCTTACCGGAGCCGCTCCTTTCGACATGAGATACGCATTCAGAAAGTTCTGATGGGTAAACTCATCATCGGTGTTGTCGTGAATGTAGTGCGACATGTCGTCATCGATTGCCTCGAGGGCCTCGGTGTAAGCAGAATTCCCGCTTCCTCCAGGGACTTCACTATCCTGAATACCGGCTAATTCGTTGTACTGGACCCAAAAGTCGGTCTCCAGGATCTCGGCGGCAGCTGCGAACCGGAGCAGCGCCGCATCACCGCGAGTGAGGTGACCATGATTTCCTTCGGCGAAGGCCGTGGGCTCCAGGGTAAGCACGTTGGCGCCGACGATCCCCGCTCCAGCAACAGCTGTGTTCCTCAAAAATGAGCGGCGGTTCACGGACTTACGTCGGGACTCGGATTGCCTGGCGACAGATTCCGCTGCTGGCAACCGGGGAGTTTCATCGGATTTCATACTAGCTTCCTTCTCTGACTTGAATTGGTGGCTGAGTGCCGACCACCTGGCAGGAGTCTAGGAAGTCAAGTTGGCGCAAATGTCACATACTTGTCGGGTTTAGGCTAAAACTTTGGAAGAAATTTGTAACCAAGTTAAAAGATGAAGAATTTGTTTCAGGTGTTCACGCCACTAAGAAATCCGCCAAGGTGTGCTGTAAGTACAATAGACACGGCACCCAACAGCTCTAGAAGGGTCAGAGTGTTAGGGTGTAGGTGAGGACGCGATCGTAGCCACCATGTTGCGATGACCAACAGGGTAGTAGCTGATGCCAGCAGCAAGTGATACAGCAGAACACCTCTTATTCGCTGTCCCTCGAGAGCGAACCTCCAAGCCAGAAGTCCCGATAGGTAAGCCGGGACGACAAGGATGGCTGCCGCAGCCAGGTTTACCTGTGCTGCGGTGGCCAGTCGCACGTTGTGCCTCAGTCTTGCAACCAAATCAAGCAAAGCTCCGACCAGGAACAGTGCAATGGGGAAGTGAATCAACACAACATGTTGCGCATGACGTGCAAAGAGAATGGGGCGCAGCTCCAAAGCGTGTGTCATCTTCTTATCCTTACTGAACAATAATCTTTCCTGTCATTTTGGGATGCATGCTGCAGTAATAGCTGTAAGTCCCGGGCTGGGTGAAGGTGAAGGAGTAGTGATCGTCGGTGTCGAGTCCCTTCGAGCGGAAGGTCGCGTTGGTACTGGCGATCACATGCGGGACGTCGTCTTTGTTGGTCCAGGTTACGGTGCTATTGACCGGAACCGTCACTACCTCCGGGCTAAAAGTAAAGTTGTCAACTTTTACTTCTGTCGCTGGCGTTGGTGCGGGCTGGCCGATGGCGGTGGCGGATGGCAATACCACCGCGAGGATAAGGGCAAGGCCTAGCATTGCGATGAGCAGTTGTGAGCGTGGTGTTGGCACAAAAAATCCTCCATGTTGGAATGAGTGGCTTCGATTATCCAGGTTGTATGCGTTTATTCCAGAGACGAATCCACGAGCGCAAGCGCGTGGCGGTGCTTTAAATAGTCGACGTTGGTGATGCCGAGCACCTTACGAAGCTGGTCGGCGGGGACTTTCAACGGCCCGGGTCCTTCCGCTTGTCCCGGCGCGGGTTGCGGAAAAGCCGTGGAACACGCCGTGTGGAAGGTAACGTGGCCTTCGACCTTCTGCATGGTTTGATGGATGTGGCCGTTGAGAACGGTCACCGAACCAAATTTCTGCAGATAGGAGAGCGCTTGAGCACCGTCGTCAGTGCCCCACCCCCATTGCGGATATACCGTCCAGAGCGGGATATGGGCGAACACGACGATGGGAGTGCTGTGCTTGACGGCGCGGAGATCGTCCTCGAGCCATTCGAGTTGCTCGCGTCCTAAGTTGCCCAGCCCTCCTGCCTTAAGGTTCATTACGTTCACCAGTCCGATGAAGTGGATACCATTCTTGTTGAAGCTGTACCAGCCTGCACCCTTTGAGTTTCGGGCATAACGTTCGCGAAACATGGCGCCGTCGTCGTTCAGTACGTCGTGCTCGCCAGGCACGAAGAACACTTCTTTGTTCGTGCTCTTCAGGATCTGGTCGACCGTATCGAACTGCTCGGGTGTGGACAGATGTGTGATGTCGCCGGTATGGAGAATGAACTCGGGTGCATCCGGCAAGGCGTTGATTCGATCCACCGCAGCTTTGAGGGTGGCGACCACGTCGGGATTTGCGGGCTTATTAAATCCCATGTGGCTGTCACTGATTTGCACAAACGAGAGCTGGCTTGCGGTGGGTTGCTTTTTCGATGAGCCGAGCTGCGCTCCGAGAGCGACAGATTTCAGCACTCCTGCTTCAACTACGCACAGGGCTCCGGTGCCGGCCCAAGCCATGCACTTCAGGAACCCGCGACGGTTGACGCCGTCATGGTTGTGGTCATGTTCGATTACCCCGGATGCGGTCGCGACAAATTGCTTGTTATCACTCATATTTTTGCCTCTCTGCAGTTTCGATCGGCCTGTTTTGGGCGTGTTACACCTGCATAGACTGGCTGGCTGCGGCCTTTATTCCAGCAAATTTTTGAAGGCTATTTCGTTGCCCTGGGGAATAAAATGCAGAATTCAACAGTCTTATATAGGTGGAGAGAGCATCGGCTTGCTAGCCGCGCCGGACAAAACCCGTTTTGAGCAACTTGTGTTGCCGCATGTGGACGCCGCGGTCAACCTGGCGCGGTGGTTGCTGCGCAATCCTGACGATGCGGAAGATGTGGCACAGGAGGCGGTGTTGCGCGCCTACCGTTTCTTTGGCGGGTTCCGCGGAGGCGATGTCCGTGCCTGGTTACTGCAAATCGTGCGCAACAGCTGTTACACCTGGCTAGAGAGACGCATGCCGGTGGAACTCGTAACAGAATTCAATGAGGAGTTGCATCTGGTGCCATCGCCAAGCCCGGAAACAATTGCGTTGCAGGCCAGGGATCGCGCTAAGCTGCGGGACGCGCTGGAAGCGCTGCCAGTCCGGGCCAGGGAAGTGATCGTGCTGAGGGAGCTGGAAGGGTGTTCGTATAAGGAAATCAGCGAGATCGCGGGTATTCCGATGGGAACGGTCATGTCCACTCTGTCGCGAGCCAGAGAAAAGTTGGCACAAATTCTCGGCGGGAGCGGCGCGAAGGAGGCTTCCAGTGAATTGTGAGTTGAGCGCCAATACGTTGCATGGATATTTTGACGGCGAATTGGATGCCGTGCGCGCGGCAGAATTTGAGAAGCACATGGCAGCCTGTGCGCATTGCCAAACCTCTCTCGCGACCATGAGGTCGCTTCGAGAGGGAATACAGAAGTCCGATCTGTATCAGGGGGCGTCGATTCGACTTCGCACGCGGATAGCAGAAGAACTGGGGAGCGAGACGCGGTCATCGATGGCAAAATGGAAGTGGTTCCTGATCCCCGCAGTTTCGCTGGCGCTTTTGTTGATCGCGGTTCGGATTGGAAGCGTGTTGACGCAGAACAGAACTTATTCCGCCCGGCTTCAGGCGGAGTTAATCGATGCGCATGTGAGATCTTTGCAGCCCGGACATTTGACCGATGTTTTGTCCACTGACCAGCACACGGTGAAGCCCTGGTTCGACGGCAAGCTGGATTTTATTCCTCCGGTGGGGGATTTCTCACAGCGGGGATTTCCTTTGGTGGGCGGGCGTCTGGATGTTCTCGAGGGACGCAATGTGGCCGCCTTGGTGTACGGGCGCCACAAACATCTGATCAACCTTTTCGTTTGGCCGGAAGGCAAAGATCCGGCCGTTTCCGGTGAAGGTTCGCGACACGGCTACAATTGGCTGAGTTGGCGGTCGGGCGAGACGCAGCTGGTCCTGGTGTCGGATGTCGCGCCGGGCGATCTGCGCGAACTGCAGCAACTCATCCAGCACTAGCGCCGGTATGAGAAGCTAGTTTATCCATGCCACAGCTCTCCTCTCCTGAAGCGCAGAATACAGCTGATTTTTGCGGCTGGCGGCGGCTTGCGCGGAGGTCATGGTTGTGGAGTTTCGCCGTAGCCTTCGTGCTTAGGTTCGGCTACATCCTGATCGCCCATACCTACAAGATTAAAGGGCTCGAGGACAATTTCGCTTTTGGCTGGGAAATGGGCAGGATCGCGCGGGCGATCGCCAACGGGCGGGGGTTTGCCGACCCGTTTGGACTGCCCACGGGCCCGACCGCCTGGGAGCCGCCTCTCTATCCGTACTTGATGGCGGCGGTATTCCGCCTAACCGGTGTGTACACAAATGCCTCCGCCCTGGTGTTGCTCACCCTGAACAGCGTCTTTTCTGCGCTGACCTGCATTCCCATATTCCTCATCGCAAAGAAGTGTTTTAACGAAAAAGTCGCCGTGTGGGCGGCGTGGATGTGGGCCATTCTGCCGTTTGTGATGTTCTACTCTACGCGGTGGATCTGGGAGACGAGTCTCGCAGCGTTGTTATTGACTGTGCTCGTCTGGCTCAGCCTGCAACTAGAAGAAGCTCAAGGCCTTGTGCCATGGGCTGGGTTCGGTGTGTTATGGGGAGTTGCGGCGCTGACCAATACATCCCTGCTGGCGTTTCTGCCGGCGTCGGGGTTGTGGGTATGGTACCGGCGTTCGAAGGCGCATAGGAGTTCTCTTGGCGGAGTGGTGCTTGCCGCCGCGTTTTTTGCCGCGACGATTGCACCATGGCTGGTGCGGAACCATGAAGCATTTGGCAGGTTCGTTTTCATTCGATCTAATTTCGGGGCAGAACTGCGTTTGGGCAATGGGCCGTGGGCCGAAGGCCTGTGGATGCAATGGTTGCATCCCACGCAGGATGTCCTCGAGTTGCGGCGCTACCAGCAGCTTGGGGAACTGGAATACGTTGCCGCGCGAAAGCAGGAGGCGGTTGAATGGATTAAGGCGGATTATTCACGATTCCTGTGGGTGAGCACGAAGCGGTTCATTTTTTATTGGGCTGGCCTCCCACGGCCCGGCACCAACGCCGTAATCGCATCGCTCAAAAATTCTCTATTCCTGGCGTCTACGGTGCTGGCGTTTTGGGGACTGGGAAGGGCGATTCGAAACAAGATGCCAGGAGCGTGGTTGCTCTTCTGGGTGATTTTGTCATATTCGTTCATCTATTACATCGTATTCCCACACCCTCGCTACCGACATCCGATTGAGCCGGAGTTGTTGATACTAATCGTCTATGTGATCTCGGAGGCGAAAATCCGGCAGGGTTCGGCTACGAGGCGCAGTTCATCGTAGGAGCTTATACTAGGACGTTTCTGATGGTCCCGAAAGGAATCTTCCATGGCCTCTCCTGCCGTTGCGTATGCCCGCGAAAATCAGCAGCGTTTCCTGAATGAGTTGAAAGACCTGCTCCGGATTCCGAGTGTCAGTACGACGCCGGAACACAAGGGCGATGTTCAGCGCGCAGCCGAGTTCGTTGCGAATGAGCTGCGCCGCATTGGCATGGAGAATGTTGAAGTTATTCGGGGCAAAGGACACCCGTTGATTTATGCCGACTGGCTGCACGCCGTGGGGAAGCCAACCGTGCTTTGTTACGCCCACTATGACGTGCAACCACCGGATCCCCTGGACGAGTGGATTTCCCCGCCTTTTGAGCCAGTCGAGCGCAACAACAACATCTATGCACGTGGCGCGGTCGATGACAAAGGCCAGTTGTGGTTAGAACTCAAGGCCGTGGAATCGTTGATGAGAGGGCATGGTGGAACTCTGCCGATCAACGTAAAGTTCATCTTCGAAGGGGAAGAGGAGGTGGGAGGCGAGTCGATCGCTGACTACATTCGGAAGCAGAAGGGAAAATTGAAAGCGGACTTCGCTTTGGTCTGCGACACAGAGCTTTTTGCTCCTGATCTTCCCACCTTGTGCGTGGGGCTGCGGGGACTCCTCTACACCGAGATTGAGGCGATCGGTGCGAAAACAGATCTGCACTCGGGGATGTACGGTGGCGCCGCCCCTAATCCGTTCTTCGCGCTTATTCAAATCATCAGCCGGTTAAAGGATGATCAGGGACGGGTTCTCATTCCGGGTTTTTACTCCAAGGTGAAGGCCCCAACCCCGGGTGAGCTGAAAGCATGGAAGCGACTGCCGTTTAACGAAGAGCATTATCGAAAGACAGAAGTCGGATCGAAGGTCTTGACCGGCGAGCGGGGATATTCGGTGCTGTATCGAACCTGGGCGCGTCCCACACTGGAGGTGCACGGTATGCCGGGAGGATTTATCGGCGAGGGCGCGAAAACCGTAATCCCAGCACGCGCAAAAGCGAAGGTTTCAATGCGACTGGTTCCGAACCATGATCCCGAAGACATTCTGAAGCGCTACAAGGCTTACATCAAGAAACTCACGCCGAAGGGAATTGAGACGAGTATCAAGGTGTGGAGCATGGCTCGCGCCTGCGTTGTGGACACAAACAATAAGTATGTGAAGGCTGCCACCGAGGCGCTACATGGCGTCTTCAAGAAGAACACGGTGTTCATCCGTTCGGGAGGATCCATTCCAATCGTGACCGATTTTCAGGATGTGCTGGGAATTCCCTCGGTGATGATGGGTTTTGGCTTACCGGACGACAATCTCCATGCGCCCAACGAGAAGTTCCATATCCCCAACTTCTACCGCGGGATTGAGTCGATCTGCTTGTTTTTTGAGAAATTGGGCGAGTAAGCCGCAAAAAAGCCTACCAAGAGCACTCTGGTGGCTACCCGGAAAACCGAAAGAGGCTGCCAAAAGGGTGGCCGTCTGCAATGAAGGCTGCGACTCCCCCAAAGGCCAATTACTTAGGTCATCTTGGGTGAGGTACAAATTCGCGGGATGATGGTGCAGAACGTTCTAGCGCCTCGCAGGCGGTAAACCTGCCGGGGCACCAGTATCCAAGGATTTCTGCATGCAAATAGATGATCTTCTGCGAATAGCCATGGAGCGGCGCGCCTCCGACTTGCACTTGAAAGTTGGGAACTATCCTCACTTGCGCATTGACGGAGAACTGGCGCCCTTAACTGAACAGCCGCGCGTCACCGCCGAAGACATGCTTGCTATGGCTTTCAGTATGATGTCGGCACGCCAGAAACAGAAATTCAAAGAGACCAGCGAAATTGATATGGCGTACGGCGTCGCCGGCTTGGGACGCTTCCGTGTGAACGTTTTCCAGCAACGCGGAAACGTCGGACTGGTACTCCGCGTCATTCCCACCAAAATTCGGGCCTTGGATGAGCTTTATCTGCCAAAGGTTATCGAGCAGATTTGCGAAATGCCGCGTGGACTAGTCCTGGTTACGGGCGTCACCGGTTCCGGTAAGTCAACCACATTGGCCGCGATGATCGACCGCGTGAACTCCACACGCGCCGAGCACATCATTACGATTGAAGACCCGATCGAATTTCTGCATCGCGACAAGAAAGGCTATGTCAATCAACGCGAGGTGGAAGTGGACACCCCGAGTTTCTCCGGAGCGTTGCGCGCTTCCTTGCGTCAGGATCCGGACGTGATCCTAGTCGGTGAAATGCGAGATATGGAGACGATCGGTACGGCGCTGCATGCCGCTGAAACCGGCCATATGGTGTTCTCCACCTTGCACACCTTGGATGCGGTCGAAACCATCAACCGTATTATCGCGGTCTTTCCACCACCCGAGCAGAAGCAGATTCGTTTGCAGCTCGCGGCTGTGCTGCGCGCCGTCATCAGTCAACGCCTGGTGCGCCGCTGCGACTCCGACGGCCGAGTGCCAGCGGTAGAAGTGATGATCAATACCGCCTATATCCGCGAGTGTATTCTTGTGCCGGAAAAAACGCGATCCATTCGCGATGCCATCTCCGCCGGTACTTCACAGTACGGCATGCAGACCTTCGATCAATCGCTATGGGACCTGTTTCAGGCCGGCCTGATCAACTACGAAACCGCTCTCGATAATGCCTCGAACGCTGACGACTTCAAACTGCGTATGCAGGGCATTTCCTCCACCAGCGATGCTTCGAAGAATGCCATGCAGGCAGCAGGGTTCGGAGGAAGATAAGATCGAGTGGTGTGAAGCGTAACGAGCTGCCGTTTGATCACGGCAGCTCGTTTTTTCTTGCACGACTGTTCTTACTGAACGACTAGTGTCAAGTTGACAGTGTGGCTAATCGAGCCACTCGTGCCAGTCACGGTGATGTTGTAAGTCCCCGAGGGGGTCCCCGGGTCAAAAACCTGAGTACTTGCTGTCGCCTGGTTCGAAGGACCGGATGATCCAGAGCTGTTAACGCCCTTCACTATGTAGTAGTACTGAGTCGCAGGCGATAGTCCACTGTCCGAGTACGGAATGCTGTTCACGCCGGTCCCAATTTGATTCGAGGTGGATGGCGTGAAGCCACTGGTTGTGCTGCGAAAGACGTTGAAGTTTGTAGCGCCGGCTGTTGGCGTCCAGTACAAGTTGATCTGGCTGGAAGACATTGCCGTCGCCGAGAGGTCCTTCGGCGCCGTTGGTGGTGTTCCGCGGCCACCTCCGCCCGTGCCTCCGCCGCCATAACCGCCGCCTCCACAAGCGATGCCCAAGAAAAGTAAAGAAGTGAGCAGGAGGCGCGCTAACGGACGCTTCGTCGCACCCCGGCGGTATCCGATCAAAAGAATTGCCGCGAACGGCAACACCGAGCCTAGCCATGAGTATGGCGAATTGCGAGCTGAGGATTTCACAGCCGACGACCGATTGGAAGCGGTTGTCGAGATCTGAAGGGAAACGTTTCCCAGCGAAGACATCGGGTTCGGCGAAGCGGTGCAAGCAGATTCACTCGGAAGCCCAGAACACGTAAACGAAACCGGAATGGTATTGGACTGAACTCCGACGAACAGCTGGAATTGGCCAGAGCCACCGGGGTAGACGTACGCGCCATTCCCTGGGGCAGTCAATACGAAGTCATTCCCATTTACTGTGACGATCGTGGGATTGGTGAACCAAGTCGGCTGGTAGTTCGCGTCGCCGCTGTAACTCGCGATGTAACCGTCTGTAAACCGTGGTGTGATGGTGAGCGTACCCTGCAGGTCAAGGTTGCCTGTGTTTGGATCGGTAACTGTGGAGTACGAAGCGATTCCTTGAAGACCGCCGGTGGTGGTTTCGGCGAATCCTATGGTGCCTGTGGGTGCAATCGTAGGACTTCCCCCTAGAACAGTCGCCACTAACTTAGTGCTGGACCCAGCATTCACGGGATTGGGCGAGCCTTGGAGGTTTATGGTCGGAGGTGCGAACTGGACAAAGAGTGTCCCGCTCGTGAAGGATGCGGGCTGGTAATTTGCGTCTCCGCTATAACTGGTGGTGATGAGGTAGTTACCCGGCGTCGGAAACGGCGAGCTCGAGCTGGTGAAATTGGCGAGTAAGTCGATCGTCGGAGGATTGCCGCCGGGAGACCAGGAGGAGTACGCAATTGTCCCCGGAATCGCCTTGCCATTGGCATAGAACGTCACCGTACCCGTGGGAGGCACTCCGGAGCTCTGGGACTGAACCACGGCAGAAGCACTATAATTTGCAGCCACCGCGCCACCGTTAAGGTTACTCCACATGTTGGTCGGCGCGGGCGTAATGTTGAGTACCGTTGTTACCGAGCTTGCGTTGTAGCTGCTGTCTCCCGGATACTGCGCTTTCACTGAATTGGCTCCGCCGGGGAACTGTACAGTCATGTCTTCGGTGTATCCCAGGTTGTTCAGTGGATCGGTGCCTGCACCAGCGGGGTTACCATTATCGGTAAGGGTTACGCTGCCCGTCGGGCAGCCGAACAAAGGCAATCCATTGGCCCCTTCACACGCTGTGCCCGAGCTGTTGAGAACGTTCACGCGAAGAAAATAGGGCGACCCGTAGACGGCGGTTGTCGCATTCGAACTGATCATATTTCCTTGCCAATCGAACGTCTCCAGTTGCAGTTGCTCGCGACTGTTTTCCTTTCCTACGGTGACATTCACCGGGACAGAATCGCTTCCTCCAAACGTCGTGTCTCCTGCATAGTGCGCCGTCACGGTGTAGGTGCCGCCCGGAAGCAAATTCGTATTGCTCGAAAGCGAGCCGTTACTCAGCGTGACATTCCCGGCGCTAACGCCAGTACTGGTGAGCAGGGAAACGCTTCCGGTGGGCGTTCCCGACCCGCTGCTGGGCACCACGGTTCCACCCACGGTGACTGATTGGCCATGCGTCAGGTTGGTGTTTGGGGTGAGGGTGAGCGCGGTTGTGCTTGCTCGAAAAGTCGCAGAGGACCAGTTTTGCAGCAGATTACCGACGTCAACTGATCCAATGCCAGTCGCGAGGTCGTAACCTGTTCCCGTGTTGTAACCACTCAATAGGCCGTATTGATGGCCGGCTACGCTGGTTTGGCAGTCCAACGATCCGGTCTGACAGGGAACCTGAATTGTTCCGGTCGTGACATCATGGAAGGCGGTAGGGTGCTGCTGGGCTAGCTTATACAGCACGAAATTTGCGTTACCCTGGCGAGTGCCGGTCTTTTGGTTCACCAGTGCCATGATTCCGGCAAAAGCGGGAGACGACGCCGAAGTTCCCCCAATACCCAGGAAGCCGGTGGAAGGATTGGTTGGGTTGCAGGAGGATCCACCCCCGACGGCGTCAGCCTCGCAGATGACGTAGAAACTTCCGGAAGGCGAGCTGACCGCTGCATAAAGCGAAACGTCCGGCACATCACGCACTCCATCCGACGGCACACCGGGCGCGACTTGCCATGAAGGCTTGGCATAACCGCCTGTGCAACTGCTGGGATTCACTCCATCGGAACTGACGCAGCTGCTGCGGCCACCTGAGCCGCCGAGTACATTGACAAAGCCATCGCCAATGAGCGTGGGGTCGTTACAGTTTGTCTCGGCATTTGTGCTGAAACCGAGCAGGGTTCCGAATACGGGGTTTGTGCAGTTATCGTCCCAGGTTGTTTCAGGGATGTAGCTAAGGGCCGAAGCATGAGTGGTAGAGGCGTTGCTGGTGCTCCAATAGGTGGAAGCGTTCTTAAGATCGTTGAAGTCCGTGCCGCCTACAGCCACATTGTATGGCGTGGATGCGAAGCCGCTCACCTGCAGGCCATGCGTGGCGGGGCCGGGGGCATTGAAGTCATCGCAACCCGCGGAACTGCCATCCCCGGACGAGAGCATAACGGTGATTCCCTGAGCGGCCGCTTGCTGCCAGAGGGAGTTGAAGAACTGATTCCCGGCCGTGCCCAGAAAAAGTTCGCAGAATCCGTAACTTTCGCTCATGACCGGCGCAAGGTTATTGTCGACGATGTATAGCGCGGAAAGGTTCACGCCTAAGGAAGTTTCGGTGGTCGCAGAGACCACAAAATCGACGCTCGCACCTTTTGCAACCGCCCCGGACCATTCCACATCCAGATCGGCTTCGGTTTCTTCGCCGTCGTTAAGTATCCCCGGGGCAATCCCGTTGTGGATGATGTTCAGAGTTGGCCCGCCTTGTTGCCCATAGGCCGGCAGCCCGAAGAAATTTCTGAAATCAGCAACATCCTGCGGATTGATGTCGGTTTCACCGACAATCGCGATTGTCTGACCCGTCCCATCAATCGGCGGGTTTGCGCTCCAAGACGAAGCCATGTTGTAAATCTTGGCGAAGTCGTACGGTCCAACACCATAGCAATGCGACTGCACCCCGCAGTGGCCGCCCAGGGTGAAAAGTGGCGAGCTGGCGGTGAGTTGTCCGGTAGATTGGTCGCGCGAGATGACTCCCGCCGAGTGACTGAACCGTTTCGCCTTGAAATTGTTCAACGCCTCGACTCCCGCCACGGCCGGCGCGAGGGCGGCCGGGATCTGAGGGTCGGAGATGTTTGCCCAGTGTTGCTCACCGTTGGGCAGAGCGAACTGATGAATCTGTGTATGGAAAGCTTGCTCGACCTGGAATTCGATTCCGGAAAACTCAATTACGGTGCGACCGTTGGAGATGCGGGTGATCTGAAATCCGTGCTGCTGCAACCAGCCGGTAATCAACTGAAGGTCCTGGTCGGAAGGACCGAACTGTGCACCATACTGCGCGGGCGTGAGCCAGTTGTGATAGTTCGAAGAATTCTTGTCCTGTTGATCGTCGAGCAGCGTTCGAACCGCGTGCTCCATCATTGGGTCGCGTTTCAAAACCAGCAGCATGCGGTGCAGCGGAAGATTAGGGGGTGCAACCCCTATGTCGAAGACCGGCCGGGCGAGGGGATGCGTATTGCCCGTGAGCGTGACGAGGACGGCGTCATCGACCGGGCGGGTGATCAAAGGCCTGCGCACCTGCTGCGCATCTGCGTAAGTCGCGAGAAACAGAATTAATGCAACGCAAGAACGCGGGAGAGAGATATGCACAGACACCCCTGAGAGCGAAGGCCTCGCGGCAGCCAGCCCATTATTGGTTGAACCTGGATCTTAGTTGCCGGGTGGGGAAGGATCCAGCAACTCTGGTTGACACAGAATAGTGCCCTTTCAGTGACCTACCGTCAAGCATTTTCGGCGACAAATGTGCCGAAATCGGCCACAGCTGGGCGTTAACGAGGACTGTGCAAGGGAGGAGCCGGTGCGACCTCATGGCTGCGGTTAAAGGCTGTATAAATCAGGGCTGCGATCATGATCACGAGGGCCGCGATTATGGCAACGGGTATCATCCGGACGCGAGTGAGCATGCGAATTCGATGCAAATAGCTTGGCAAGGAAGGCTACGGTCGGCACCGGAGAAACAAAGAGGAAGCCATGGAGGTCCCGGGCAGAGTCGAACAACCGACAACGGCTTAGGGAGTTAGGGCTTTCCACTGACTGCGAACCGGATTCAGAACTCAAGGCAGGGAAGCGATGTCAAACGGCAATGATCTGGCCACATTTATTGGGCAACGCCATGAGTGCCGATGCCTGCGCCTGGACAGGAGGAGTTTTATCAGCTACGGCTAAAGCCTTCTAGCTGATACCGTGTCCACCTGTGGCCAGGTGGGCAACAACCTTGACGATCCATAGCACAAGCTGCGTTAACACGACACCCCCGGCAGTGACGCCGGCCCACGTCAAGCTCTTCCACAGCCGATCGTTGCTCACCGACATCCTTGGTATCACAACCGACTGAAAGTTCTTCAGACCGGACGGAAACAGCGTGTAAAACAAGCCTGCATAGAAAATCTTTGCGAAACCGAGCCACTGAACCAGTAGAGCTGAGTGCGGGCCGCTGGTTCCAAAAACTGCGTTGTATGCAGGTAACTGCAGAAAGAGATATCCGACTGAAACCAGCACGAACATAACTGCTTGCGCACGGCAACGTACAACCATGGTGACTGCCATGAGCGCCGTAACGATCACGGTGGCAGCCATTGACGGAGAGAGCCATGCCGCGTTCGACCCGATCAACGGGTTCATCACGAAATTCCAACTTAAGAGCAAGCCATATAGCAGCAGCATGTTGGTATGGGCTGGCCGTGAGTCATAAGATTCGCCCTTCCACATGGATATGACAAAGCCAAGGCCCAGAATCGTGCCCAGGTCTACGGTAGCAAGGACGAACCTCTTGTCCGTGCTCGCAGCAACAAATCCCCAGGCGATAGCAGTAGAAATCCATCGCAGCAGCCAAAACTCAAATGCCCGCTCGCTAAACGGATGCAACTTGAAGATTTCGGGCCGCCATATCCAGTAAACGATGAGACCAGCCGCAACGGCTAATGCCGAGAAAAGCAGGTTGAGTTTCTGCGGATCACTCAAGATTTGTGTCATGGGGGAACTCTCTTTCGGAGTGACGCTACGCCTCGTGGCTGCGTACCATTTGTCTCTGGTATGGATAGTGCGGTAGGTGAGATTAACGTTTCATGTGCTGGAGAAAAATGTGTATTGGAGGAAAGGCGTTTCAATTCGCGCATTACCCCAAGCTCAGGCTGGGGCCCCAGTCCTACATGCGATTCGTCCGGGAGCCCAACATCGGTGATTCCAGGTCGAAGGCCGCTATGACCTGATTTAGTTACAGATTGCTGGGCTCATCAACGAGAGAGAACCGTTGTGCGTGGAGACTTTATCAATCCACCTGCACTGTCTACCTCAACGATGGTTACAGTGCTGAAGTCTGGCAAATATAGGTTCGTGTGGATCGTATTGCCGGGGAAATTGGCGAGCTTGACTCCACCGGACCACAACTCCATTCGACGAACCGATCCACTGGCCCCCGTACTGGCCGCACTAATCGTCGTCCACGGAGTGGTGTGGCAAGAGCCCGGTGCCGGATCACACACATTGACGCCCGGGCCGGATGGTGGGTCGCAGGGCTGATTCGCGGTGTTCTGAATCGTGACCATAAGTGGGCTCGATTTGAGATAGGCACCCGTACTGTCAAGCTCGACCACGACGAGGCGGTGATTGCCCGAGGTCAGACTCACTGGAGAATCAAAGAGGTTACCCGACGCCTGGTTTACCTTCTGGTAGTCAACCCACACCTCCATGCGCTTAACCGCGCCGCCCGCGCCTGTGCCTGACGAGATAACCTGGAATGGGGAATCGATTGTAGTAGTGTTGTTGAAACCGACCGGATGACATATTTCGAACGCCCGCGGTCGTTGGTGCTGGACAATTTCCGTAAGCCGCGGTCCCTGCGGTCGGTGTCTGGGCAACGATCCCTGGAAAGAAGGTAAGCAAGGAAAGTAGACCCAAGAGACGAATTTTCCCCCAGAAATGCATCGACATATTGCCTCCCTCACAAGCGGACGCTTTTACGGGCGCCTCCAGTCGATCGAAGATCCGCTATTCACGGAAGCGACAGGATTGTTCGTTTCTATGAACTTGACCGCCCAATCGTTAACACAACTCAAAGTACAATCGCAATCGGCTCGATCAGCGATACCGCGTGTATCGCCAACTGTGACGGTATCCGACAGTTGCTTAGATTAGACCAGGTTCAGTTCGTCGGGGCTGAGGTTACGCGGCAGGTGAGTGGATCCCAGAAAGTTTGGGCAAAGTGAGGTGCAGCCACACCTGGCGAGTAACGAAACAGTGCGACTAGATGAGTTCCTCGGTTCGTATTGCTATTTTGCGTTTCAGTGGGAGACACGAGCGCCCCGGGCACCGATTGTCGTTCTGGAGAAGTTCCACTGACGAACCTTGTCGATGAGCGATAGAGCGATTTGACGTTTGCACCCAAGTGGAGGCCCAATGAAATCCGTACGAGTTACTTGCCTGATCGTAGCCGTCGCTCTGCTCGCGGCAGCAGTTTGCGCGCGGGCGCAGCAGGGATCTGGAGCGAGTGCAGCGCAACAATCGGCGCCATCCTCTTCGATGCCCGCACCTTCCCAGGCCGCCGGTCAGTCAGCAAAGGTGACCGCTTATACTCTGCTTCCTGATCTTTACGAGAACGCACGAAACCGCAGCCGAATCCGGTTTCGCCTCGTCTTGATCGGCTTCGTCTACGGACTGATCGTGTTGTGGTTCATGCTTCGTTGGCGAGTCTCGTCCGCATA
>Ga0157378_10001189_pt1 | contig 23622 bp, 17 predicted proteins | sample M65metaG_FD_115309 | JGI IMG/M metagenome (GOLD analysis project Ga0157378, IMG submission 115309) | Miscanthus rhizosphere microbial communities from Kellogg Biological Station, Michigan, USA - M6-5 metaG | ecosystem: Host-associated > Plants > Roots > Rhizosphere > Soil | place: USA: Michigan...
AGTCCAAAAACGAAATCGCGCTGCTCTCACCCGAAGATGTTAGCAGCGCAATCTCGAAGTCTTATGAATCACCGAAGCGATTCGTAAGATGGCAGCCTAGACTCGTCAGTACCAAGCTGCCAATTTGTATTCCGACAAGCAACCGGCGGTCGGCGCCTCCCGGTCAGCACACGATTCGTTTCAGTTAACTTCACGTCCCTTGCGAGCCGTAAAATTTGTTTCTACGAATCTCACACCAATTACAACCGAAGTCACAATCAACGTGGTGCCTTTAGGTAGTTTTTTGAGGTGGCTGTCCTCCACCGCCGGTTACGTTCCCGGCAACGAGGCCCAGATTTCTCTGAGCGACATGGCTCACCACCAGCGGGTCCTCTCTAGTGGTTGCTACCCGTTTTTATCCGGGCGCTTAGGAAAACGTTGCCGTCTTCCTTAGCAGACCTTTCGGCCTCAACGAAAGGCGTCAATAGCAACTGCAAACCGCTCTGCCTTTGCTCTCTCCCAGAACCTCACGGTCCCGTTCGCCGATCCTTTCGCCGGTCTCGATGGCCGTAACCTTCGTGACGCTGAGTCTTATACCGAAAAGAATTTTTTCGATCAACTTTTCGTGTGTTTTATTTTTCGAAGAGTGATTTATTTATTTGGTGCGATGAATTCTCTCAATGTTTCGTGGGTTCTTGAGAAAACAAAATCTGGCAAAGAAAAAAATTCGGTTTAGATCTCAAGTTTTTTCTTTGTAGGACGTTTATGCGGAATCCGTTTTCGCAGCGACCTCGGAGTGCCTGAAGCACTTTGAATCGTGATCGTTAACCATTCCCACGGCCTGCATGAACGAATAACAGATCGTTGAACCGACGAAATTAAAGCCGCGCTGCCTCAAATCACGACTCAAAGCGTCCGATTCTTTTGTCGTGACCGGGACGGGCGCGCCAGCTTTTCGGCGCAGAGGTTTATTTTTCACAAATCGCCAGACATACGCATCGAAGCTGCCGAACTCTCCTTGCACCTCGAGAAACGCCTGCGCGTTCTGAATGGCCGACGCGATTTTCAGCCGATTACGAACGATTCCGTCGTCAGCCAATAGCTTTGCGACCATGCGGCGGTCATATTTTGCGACTTTTGCTGGATCGAAATTGTCGAAGGCGCGGCGATAGTTCTCGCGTTTTCTTAGAATTGTCTCCCAACTCAAACCAGCCTGCGCGCCTTCCAGGATGAGAAATTCGAAGAGAGTGCGATCGTCATGAACGGGAAGGCCCCATTCGCGATCGTGATAAGCAATGGACAAGTCAGTTTTTGCCCATCGACAACGAATTCGCTGTTGATTGTTTGCGCGCGCCAAGCAGGCGGATAATGCTAGTTTTCGCCGTTGATTACAATCTTGATTGTGTTGAGTAGGTCCGAAGGCTCAACCGGTTTCGCCAGGTGCGCCTGGAAACCGGCGGACAGAGACATCTTCCGATCGTTTTCGGTGGCAAAAGCCGTCAGCGCAATCGCTGGAATCTTGTTCATGTCGGATGACAGGGAACGAATTTGCCGAATGAGGTCATAGCCATTCTCACGCGGCAGACCGATGTCGCTCACCAGCACGTCGGGAATAAAGATCGGAAGCTGCTGCAGCGCGCTACTGGCGGTGTCCACAGCTTCGACGGTCGCGCCGGAGCCTTGCAACAGTATCGCGATCAACTCGCGCGCGTCCGGTTCGTCTTCCACCAAGAGGATTCTGAGACCATTGAGCGCCTTTGCAAAATCGCCGTTGTGCTCCTGCAAGAGTGTTGAAGCAGGCAAGGGTTTTGGCATGGCCGCCAGTGGCAAATGCACAGTGAACGTTGCGCCCTGGTTTTCGCCGGCGCTGTCCACAGAAACGGAGCCTCCTTGCAGTTCAACCAGGTGGCGAACAATCGCGAGTCCCAGGCCCATCCCGCGATGTGAACGCGTTGTCGTCGCCTCAGCCTGGCGGAATCTTTCGAAAACGTGCGGCAGGAAATCCTCGGAAATACCTATGCCCGTATCGCGTACGACAACTTTGGCAAACGCGCCGTCACGGGTGTATTCAACGAAAACTGAGCCGCCATTCGGCGTGAACTTCACCGCGTTCGACAGGAGGTTCCAGATGATCTGTTGCAAACGCCCAGCGTCGCCTGACACCGGACCCACAGTTGTGTCGTAATCTATTTCGATTGAAATGTCTTTCGCATCCGCGGCCGGTTTGACGACTTCGACCGCAGCATCAATCACCGGGTACAGCTCGATTGGGGCGACTTCGAGGCTGAGCTTGCCGCCGACAATGCGCGAAATATCGACGAGGTCTTCGATCAGTTGGGCTTGTGCTTTGGCGTTGCGCTCGATCGTATCAATCGCATGTTGCGTGGTCTTCTGATCGAGTTTGTGGCCGCGCAGGATCGTGAGCCACCCCAACATCGCGGTCAGTGGCGTGCGCAGTTCGTGCGAGAGCGTCGCGAGAAATTCATCTTTGGTGCGACTAGCAACCTCGGCCTCCCGGCGCGCGGCGCGTTCTGCGGCCAGCAGCCGGGTAATTTCGTTCTGGGCTTTCTTGTGTTGGGTGATGTCGCGCGCAATCTTCGAAGCGCCGATGACTTTTCCGGTCGCGTCTTGAATCGGTGAAACTGTGAGCGACACGTCCAGACGCCGACCGTCTTTTGCCACGCGGATTGTTTCATAGTGATCAATGCGTTCACCGCGGCGGAGTCTTGCCAAAATCGCGGGCTCTTCATCCGGACGCTCGGGCGGAATCATGATCGTGACTGGTTGGCCGATGGCTTCTTCGGCGGTGTAGCCGTAAAGCCTCTGCGCGGCCGGGTTCCAACTGGTAATAATGCCGTTCAGGTCTTTCGAGATCACCGCGTCATCAGTCGTTTCGACAATCGCCGCGAGGCGACGCAAAGCTTTTTCGGTACGCCTGTCGTCGGTCACGTCGCGGGTGAAGCAACGAGTATGAACAAACTCACCGTTTTCAAAATACCCACTGGAATTGATCACAACATCACGAATTGAACCGTCCTTCGCGATCATCTGCGACGGATAGGCTTGCAGCGTCTCGCCGGCCTGAAGCCGCACAAGAATGTCGCGGATGTTTTCTTTATCCACGTGAAAGTCGGCGATATCTCGACCGATATATTCGTCGGCCGAGTAGCCAAGCATCCGGAGTTCGGCTTTGTTGGCGCGCATGATCGTCCGATTGGGACCGACCCAATGGATTGCCTCGGAAGCGTTTTCGAAAAACTCAGTCAGCTCGCGTTCGCTTTGCTTGAGCGCGGTTTCGGTTCGTTTGCGCGCCGTGATGTCCTGGCACAGGACCACCAGATTCAAAGGTTTCCCCGCGCCGTCGCGGGTGACTGAAACACTGTTCTGAACCCAAATCTGAGTTCCATCTTTCCGGATGTAACGCTTTTCGAGTTCGAAACGCGGAATTCGATCTGACAGCGCCGCTTCCAGGTTTTCATTCATCAACGGAATGTCATCAGCGTGCGTCAAGCTGGCGCTCTCCATTTTCAACAACTCGGCGCGGGAGTAACCCACGATTCGACAAAATGTGTCGTTGACTTGTTCGAAACGCGCATCCGGCGTCAGCACGGCGACTCCCAGAGCGGCCGTCGAGAAAAACGCGCTGAGTCTTTGCTCGCGATCGCGCAGTTGCGCTTCGGCGCGCTTGCGGTCTGTGATGTCGACCAGCATATTAATCCCTCCGACCAGCTCGCCGCTGCTGTCGCGCAAAGGCGTCGGGTACGGAATGAAACTGATGCGCGATCCATCCGGCCGCTCGGCAATCGCTTCCAGGCCGCGGACGGCCTCGCCGTCTTGTAGTGCCATCGCCATTGGGCACTCAGCGTGCGGCATGGGCGTGCCGTCGGGGTGATAGAGTTTCCAGGTTACGCACCACGAATCGCTGCCGACTTCCGGCACACGGCCCGACAGTTCGACAGCCGCCTGATTGAACATCGTGATTTTTCCGGCGGCATCGGTTGTGTACACAGCCGCCGGCAGTGCGTCGATGACTGAGCGATATCGCGATTCACTTTCACGCAGCGCTTCTTCGGCGCGCTTGCGCTCGATGAACTGCCCGATTTGACTGCCAATGCCGCCAAACATTGCCAACAGCGGCTCTTCGGGCTGACGAATTTCACGGCTAAAGAATTCCATCGCGCCCAGAAACTCCTGCTTGAACACGATCGGAAACGCGAAAGCGGCATGTAGGCCCTCCGCTGAAGCGATGAGGGCCCGCGGGAAGTTGTCGTCCTTCGTAACGTCTCGAATCCAGGCCGGTTGCCGATTAGCCCAGACGCGTCCCGGCAATCCGATGCCTCGCTCGAACACACATTCTTTGCAAAGCTGTTCAAAGCGCGGTGCGTTCCCGGATGCCTTCCACATCGCCACGCTGCGTAGGGTCTTGCCTTCGGCATCAGGTAACCAGACGCAACCGAATTCCCAATTCAACGTTTCGCCAACGTTAGAGAGAATGCGTTGCATTGCGATATTTACTTCCGGAGATTCGGCGAGGATGCGTGTCACTGCCAGATTCGCTTCGATTCGCCGCTGATCTTCGCGCCGTCTCGTCTCTCCGAGTCGCCGCTCTTCAACTACCGTCACAAGGGCCAGAAATGTGGCAGCGTTTGAAGCGAGGAACAATTGCAGAGTCAAAAGTGATTCGTTAGCCGTCGTGCTAATGAAAGGGCCACTGCCATGGGAGGTCCCCCAGATTGCGAATGCCGAGACAACTGCAATCGCCACCGTCACGCCGCGCCGCCCCAACCGAAATGAAGCCCAAAGCAGAAATGGAATCAGGAGCCTGCTCAGCGGATAGTATTTGATGGCCGTTGGTGACGCTCCGCCAAAGGTGACGATGGCGCTGACCGAGAGCAGCAGAATCAATGCGGTCGCTTCAAGGTACCGGCGTCGCGGCAACCAGTGTCCCCTGCCGGCGAGCCAGGTGAGTATCAAAGGAGCCACCGTGACAGCGCCGGTCAAATCCCCGAACCACCAGGTAAGCCACAAGAGCGGAAACTGCGACCATTGCGCAGAATGCAAGATCGTTAGACTGAGGTTGCCAATCGTCGCTGCGAACATCGTGCAGACAACTGAGGCACACACAAACTTGAAGACATCGCGTGCGCGATCAAGTGAATTCCGAAAATTGAATGTGCGGAGCAAGCTGGCGGCGACGACCGCCTCAAGCGTGTTTCCAATCGAGATTACGACGGTCGCGGTTACCGGAATGGGTGTGGTGAGATTGACGAGCAACGCCCCGAGAAATACGCCGGGCCAAACTCGAACTCCGAATAAAAGAACCGCAGCCAGAGCGATGCCCGTTGGTGGCCAGACCGGCGAGACGTTGGTGTGTACCGACGCCAGGGTCAGTCCAAATTTGCCCGCAACAAAATAAAGCGCCGCGATTAAGCCGACCGCTGCCAGATAGCGAAGGCGATTGCCGTCGATTGTGAACAGGCGCGGAAATGACAACGAGTCTATTTCCGGCTCTACCGAGATTTGGCTGGCGACACTCATACCACTACCGAATTTTCAGGAGTTTCTGATTGTCCTTGGGGGAACAATCCGCTCAGGGGTTGCCGTAACTTTACCACAAAACAGTCTCGGCCGGTGTCTTGAACGCCGTGTGTCAGCTGAGTAAGGACTCCGGATAACCCGGAGGATGAGTTAGCGCCATGACTTCGCTCTCCCAAGGTGCAAACTGTCAAAATGGAAATCCAGCAAATGGGGCCAGATGCGGCGCGTGCGGCTGGATCTAAACCGGAAGAGACTCAAACTGTTCGAGGAGAAGCGGAACAACGCTGGTCTCCTCATTGGTTAGCCTAATCAATCAAACAGTCAATCAATCAATTCACTGAAAACCAGCACATAGCCGTTCGGGTCCCTCACCTCGAATTCCCAGTCGCCGTATGGCTGCTGACGTAACGGGAGCAGGATCTCAACTCTTTCCTTGAGAGACTCGTAGAAGTCTTTCACGCCTTCCATCCTGATATACGCGTCCCAAACGCCGCCGTCACGTCGTGAGTAAAGATCCGGCTTTTCATATTCACGCACGCGCTGAAACATGATTTCGACCGTGTCGCGACTGACAATCGCGAAGACGTAAGGCGGCGTTTGCGGAAAAGGATAGGCGGTAAATCCGAGTTCGCTTTCATACCAGCGAATCGTCGATTCGATGTCGGCGACTGGGAAGGTAGCGGCGACGCGGTTGAGCTTTGGCATATGCGCCGGCGAAAACTTATCGGCAAACAATTTCTTCAGTCATGGTGACGATCCGAATAATACATTAGAATGAGCCGCTCACCCGTATGAACCGTGCCGATCTAAAACAGCTGGCTGCGAATCCGGACTTCATCTCCGGCATCTATAATTACTGCGATCGTTGGTGCGAGCGGTGCGCTTTCAGCTCGCGTTGCCTTTTGTACGCCACCGAAAAAGAGGACCCGGACTTGGACGATCCGGATATGCGTGACCTCAAGAACGCGAAGTTTTGGCGCAAGCTCGATTCGATCTTCAAAGACGCACATGAGTTCATCCGCGAATGCGCTGAAGAAGCGGGCGTCGACCTGGAAGCCATCGAAACCGATGAAGCAATCGCCGCGCACGAGGCGGAAACCGAGAATGCCAAGTGCCATCAACTTTCCCTGATGGCCCGAGACTACGCAGGCGCGGTTGAGAGCTGGCTTGAAAACGAACTTGTTGCCGCAGAAAACCTGAGTGACGACGCAAGGGTCCAGGCGAGCCGCGAAGCGACCGAGATCGATGTGCACGAGGCCCTGGAAGTAATACGTTGGTATCAGTATTTCATTGCCGCGAAAGTTTTTCGGGCGCTCATGGGCAGCGGCAGCGAACTTCAGGGCATTTACCCTGATGACAACCAAGACGAGATCAATCCTCCCCAGACTGACGCGAATGGCTCAGCAAAAATTGCTCTGATTGCCATCGAACGATCGCTCGGTGCATGGCGCATCATGCAAAGCTGTGTTCCTGACAAGATCGAATCTGTCGCGCCCCTGATGACGCAGCTGGAAAATCTGAGAAGCGGCATTGAAGAAGAACTTCCGCTGGCGCGCGATTTCATTAGGCCGGGATTCGACGAAGTCGAGTGCGACTTTGTAAGCTGACACGTCCATGAAAGGCAACATCCCCATCCCTGAACTCCCATTCGCAGAAGAAGTGTGGTTGATGGTCGCGGTGACGTCAGTGCGCGAGCGTCGCACGCAACAAGGCAAGCGCTTTCGCGACGCAAACGCGCGCAATGCGACTGGCAATTTGCCCTTGAAGATTTGGGGTGAAGTGCTGGAAGGGCGCGAAGACTTGCGACCAGGACTCTGGGGCGTTACCGGTAAGCTGGAGGCGTTTCAGGACCGCACGCAGTTTGTCGTCTCGGAATATCGACCCATCACAATCGCACAGTACCGCGAGTATCTCGGCTGCGATCCGCTGCTGCCCCGCGCATTCACGCTGGACATCGAGACGCTGGCGTTGCCCGGGTTTCGCGATCGTGTCGGGCCGAAGCTGGAACGCGATTATCGCCTCGGCTATATGCGCACGGAGCAGCAGCAGCGCTATCTCGAAGACATTGCCGCGGAAGAAGAGCGTGTTTACCAACTCGGCTCTTTGAACTCGACGTCGGGACGAATTCTATCGATCGCCGTGCATGTTGGACCAGTTCCGGGATTTGAAGTCGCAGGGCTTACCACAAATGAAAGCGAGCACGTGTTCGGGATCGACGCCGACGGTAACGAGCAGGAAGAAGCCGAAGCGTTGCAGGGCTTTCTCAAGTTAATGTCCGACTACGATTCGGAATGCGATCTGATCGTCGGTCACAACATTGTCGGATTCGATCTGCCCTTCATTTTTCAGCGTTGTCTCGCCAACAACATCGCGGTCAAACCGTTCATCGACTTGAGCGAGTTTCGCGTGCAGGGTGTTTACGACACGATGCGCGCGTGGTGGCTGGGCGATCGGCGCAGTCGCGTCGGGCTCGACGACATCGCCTGGGCGCTCGGGTTTGAATCGAGCAAAACCTCCGAAGTCGAAGGCAGCCGTGTTTTTGATCTGTATCAGGCCGGCAGGCTCGCCGAGATTCGCGAATACAATTTGAATGATGTGCGGGTGACGCGAAAAGTTTACGAACGCATGGTGGCGTGTTTTGGTGCGTGACGGGCAGAAACCCGACCGTCAGGGAGGGTGCGTCCTGAGTCCGACCCTTAGGTACTGCTTCGTGGATGAATTCGACGAAGGCAGTTTCCCTTGGCGTACTTGATCACGGTGCGGTGTTATGGAACGTGGCTTCACGGCGATGAGCGATTAAGCGTTGACCGGCATGGTTTGAACACCTATGGAACTGAGCGGCGCCGAGGAAACGAAAAACCCGCTAATGTAATGCCCACATCAGGGGTGCCCGCCGCTGCGACACTGTTTCATTTCCGAAACACCTCTGCTAAACTGACGCCGAATGGATAGCTTGATTCCTGTTTTCACTCTCATTTTTGGCGCCGCAATCGGCGTGGTTGCGACTTGGTTGGCGCTGCACGCGAAATGGCACCGCGGCTTTGACGACGGCAAAGCCGCCAGCGCGATAGAAGTCGCTGCGCTGAACGAACGGCTCGTTGCCAAAGATCGCGAAGCCCAAAAGTTGCAGGAAACCTTCGACGATGAAGTCGCCGTGAACGATTCGCTGCGACACGAGAATGCGCGGCTGCAAGCAAATCTCGAAGGCGAACGCCGCGCAGCCCACGAGCGCGCCGAATCTTTCAAGCAGGCGGCTGACGCGCTCGCCGAAAAATTCAAAGCGCTGTCGCGCGACGCCCTGAAAGACAACAATCAAGAGTTTCTCAACCTGGCGCGCGCCACTCTGGAAAAATTTCAGGCAACCGCCAAAGGCGATTTAGAGCAGCGGCAACAAGCCATCAATCAACTGGTCAAGCCGCTGCGCGAATCGCTCGATAAGGTCGACGGCAAGATCGAAGAGATGGAGCGCATTCGCGCCGGCGCCTATTCCGGCTTGGTCGAGCAAGTGAAAAACCTGGCCGCTTCACAGCAACAGTTACAGTCCGAGACCGGGAATCTCGTGAAGGCCTTGCGGACGCCGCACGTGCGCGGCCGCTGGGGAGAAATTCAATTGCGGCGGGTCGTCGAACTCGCGGGCATGCTTCAGTATTGCGACTTCACAGAGCAAGCCAGCGTCGCGACTGAAGACGGCCGCATACGTCCCGACGTGATCGTGCGACTGCCCGGTAATCGCACGATCGTTGTTGACGCGAAGGTTCCGTTCGAAGCTTTCTACGAATCGATTTCGACGACTGACGATTCGGTGCGCGTGGATCGTCTCAAAGAGCACGCGCGACTGGTGCGCACGCACATCGGCAACCTGAGCCGAAAATCCTATTGGGAAACCGTTCAGCCGACGCCTGAATTCGTCCTGCTGTTTCTGCCCGGTGAGAACTTCTACAGCGCAGCGTTAGAGCAGGATCCGAAATTGATCGAAGACGGAATCAACCAGCGCGTGATTATTGCGACACCGACGACGTTGATAGCCTTGCTGAAAGCGATTTCATATGGCTGGCAACAGGAGCAACGTGCCGCAAATGCAGATGAGGTCGGCAAGCTCGGCAAAGAGCTTTACGACCGGATGCGCACCTTCGTCAACTACTTCGCCGACATCGGACGCAATCTCGATCGCGCACTCGAGTCGTACAACAAAGGTGTCGGCTCACTTGAAGCGCGTGTGCTCGTAACCGCGCGCAAGTTCAAGGAACGCGGCGCGATTGCCGGTGAAGAGATCGATACGCTCGAGCCTGTCGACAAGTCAACGCGTGTACTCAACCTCGACGAAGGCGGACTGTTTCCTGAATTGGTCGCAGGAAACTCAGAGTCTGATGACGACGACGAAGACGAACGTCATCCTCTCTTGAATGTGAAGTCCGCTGGCGCGGGCGAATAAAAATGTCAAAGGAAATCTGGTTAGGGCCGGTGCTCGGAACTCAGCGCGAGCGTCTGCTCGCGCGCTGTGCTGAGTATGTTGCGCGCGGCGAAACGGATCGTCTGGTTTACATCGCCGCCTCGCATCCGCTGCTCGATCTCGCAACTCAGAACATTCTTGACGGTCAAAACGCGTGCGGCGTCTGGGGTGAATTTCCTTTTTATCTGTTTCGCGGGTTTGTGCGGCGGGTACTTTCATCAGCAGCAGACCTGGCGCCGCGAGTTCCCATCGATCGTGAAGAGCTGCCGCTGCGTCACAGCCTGATTTCACAAATCATCAAACAACTTGCAGCGGCAGGAAGCCTGCCGGCGATTCGCCGGCTCGCAAATCGCGACGGTTGTGTCGCAACTGTCGCTTCCTTAATTGGCGAGTTTCAGCGCGCCGGAACGACCGCGGAAGAATTCCAAACGATCATTGAATCACGCGCTGACGAGGTCCAAAGTCCAAAGTCCAAAGTCCAAAGTTCGAACACGCAACTTGATTTCGACCGCGACGTCGCCCTGATTTACGCAAAATATTCCGAAGCTTTGGATCGTTTTGGGCTGACGGACGAGGATGCGGATCAACTGCGTGCATTGCAAATTCTGCGCGGGGGTGGGGCGCGAACTTCGTGGTTGGACAACGTCGATCTGCTGGTGCTCGACGGATTCTTTGATTTCACTCCGGTGCAAGGCGAAATGCTGCGTTTGCTGATTCCGCGCATCCCGAACGTCATCGTCAACGTTAACCATGACCCGAGTAATGAACAGATCTTCCAACCATTTCAATCGACAGTCGAACAACTGAAGTCAATTGCGGATTTTGAGATCAAGAGCATCGACGACTGCGCGGAGGTAACAAGCACACTCACGCCGCTGCGTTCGCGACTATTTAGTGCGAGCGAACCTCGGGGCGTTAGCCCGACCGTGAGCAAGGGCTCAAGCGACCGGCAGGATGCCGGTGAACCGCAGGCAAGGATACCTGCGCTTCTGCGCGAGTGTAGTGATCGCGAGACTGAGTTGCGTTGGATTGCCAAAGAGATCAAGCGATTGATTTTCGAAGACGACTACAAGATTTCTGATGTCGCTTTGGTCGTTCGTGAACGAGCCGCGTACGCCGAATCAATTCTGCGCGTCTTCGAAACTGAATCTGTGCCCTGCAATCTGGAACGTCGCGTACCGGCTAACGAGATTCCGTCAGTCCGCGCCTCGGCCAAGCTGTTTCAAATTTTGAAGAGTCCGGAGCGTCAACGCGTCGTTGATCCGAAGGCGAATGATTTGGCGCACCTGGTGAAGACTGGCTATTTCCGAATCTCGTCTGACGATATCGAAAAACTTAAAGGGACATTTAACAAGCAGTACGCAAAGCTGCTTGAAGTTGAGCCTGGTTCTGAACGTGACACACGGCTGCGCGTTCGTCTCGGCATTGGGACCTGGTCGCCTGACGTGATCGAAAATGTAATCGCATACGTTGGCAGTGAACAGCGAGTGCGTGCGTGGCTTGATCGGGGCGCACGCTTGATCCGCGAGTTGCCGTCTTCACAAGCTGCGCGCTCGTTCATTGGCGCGGGCATCGAGAACGACGCGCCGGCGACGCTCGAATTGGAACCTCCTGCCGAAGATGAAACTGCTCCGAAAGAAAAGCCGAAACGCCCGGCGCCGGTTCATCCCGCGGCAATTGCCTGGACGATGCTGCTCATGGAGCACATGCGGCAGGCGATTGCGGCTTTGCCCGAAGAGGGAACTCCGAATGAGTTGCGATCCGCCCTGATGACTCTGCTTGAGGCATTTCAATTCTCGGCACAAGTTAGCGGAGCGTTGACCCGGCGCGAACGCGCGACTGACGTGCCGCAAGTAATGCTGAACATTCGCGGCATGGAAGCTTTACGGCGCGCGCTTGCCGCGACTGTGCGCAGCTTCGATTTTGCGCAGCAGGTTGTGTCGGAAGCTCGACCGTCAGGAAGGACAAGCTCAGCCAAACAGCAGTCCCTGACACCTCAACTCGCCACGCAGACCACGCTCGCTTCATTCATCGATGAGTTGGAGCGCTGTTTGAAATCGCAAGTCCTGTCGATTGCCGCGGGCGATCGGGACGGCGTGAGAGTGCTGGAAGCGACCGATGTGCGTGGGCTGCAATTTCGCGCCATGTTCATCGCGGGCATGAACGAGGGCAGCTTCCCGCTGCGCACTTCGCGCGATTGGTTGTATCCACACGAAGAACGCGAGCGTTTGAAAAAGCACGGTGTGGTGCTCGAAGACATTTCGACCGAGACGCTTGTCAAAGAGGAGCACTACTTTTATCAGTGCGCTTGTCGCGCGGCTGAGCGGCTCTATCTGACGCGGCCGCTGGCTGGAGACGATGGCATCGAAACGGTCGCTTCCTATTACATTGAAGAATTGCGGCGCGCGCTCGCGCCAGGCGAAATTGACTCAGCGCAGGTCCGCAGCGATATCAGGCGGCAGGACATTCGTTATGCGTCGAATGGTTCTGAGTTAGCGACGAAACTGATCGCGCAAAAAGCGCGACAAGGTCAACGCAGACGCGGCGATAACGTTGTGCCGCCAAATGTTGTTTCGGAATTGATCGCGCAAGCGCGACGTGAAACCTATATCTCCGATTCCGTTTTACGCCGTGTAGCGATCGAACTTCAGCGTAGCGGCGACACCTTCGGACCGTACGACGGACAAATCACTCAGAAGGATTTGCGCGCCCTCGTCGCGAATCATTTCGGACGGGACTACGTTTACAGCGCGAGTGGACTCAGTGCGTTCGGCAACTGTCCATTCAGGTTTTTCGCCGCGCGCGTGCTGCGGCTTGAGCCGCGCAACGAAGCCGCGCTCGATCTGCCGGCAATCGACGCGGGAAAACTACTTCACGACATTTTGCGGCGTTTCTTTGAACTCCATCGCAAGGATTATTTGCCGGATAAGAATCGCGACAAGCTGCTGGAAGAACTCGCACGCGTCGCCGACGACGTTTTCGCAGAACACGAGCGCAAGGTACCGCCGCTGAATGAGCGCATCTGGAAAATTGATTGTGAGATCCGCAAACTAATTCTTGAACAGGTGCTGCTACACGAGTTGCGTTTGCAGGAGAAGACACAACCACGCGGCATGATTCCCACGTTTTTCGAATTAGCCTTCGGGCGTGTCTCCGAAGAGAGTGATCCGGATTCGACAACTGAGTATTTGAGAATCGAGCGCGACGGCGGAACGTCATCTGGTACGACAGTCCGGCGGCCTGTGGAAAGCGAACCCCAACCGGCTGGCAGTCCGTCGTACGCTGAGGCTGCGCTGATCCAGGGTCAAATCGATCGCGTCGATGTGAGCGAATCATGCAAAACCGTCGTGGCGTACGACTACAAGCTTTCGCAAGGCGCGCGCATTATCGACATGGAGGCGGGTCGGCAAATGCAAATTCCGATTTATCTCGCCGCGCTCGAACAATTGTTTTTGCCGAGCTTCGAACTGGCGGGCGGCGGGTATTATCGCCTGCGCGGAAAGGGAAAACGTTTGAATCAGGGACTGTATCGAAAGATGCTCGGCGATTGCACTTATGTCAGCAGCTACACCGCAATGGTCGATGACGTGCAGTGGCAGCGTCTGCGTCGCGACATTAGCCGGCGAGTCTGGCAATTCATCGACGCGATGCGCGCCGGTGATTTTCGCGTGAAACCGTCGCAAGGAAAGACGACGTGCAAGTTCTGTGATTACTCCGCTGTATGCCGGTACGATGGTTATCGAATTAGCAGAAAGAATTGATCTTTGCGGTTTTTCACCCTTCTCCCTCTGGGAGAAGGGAAGGGGATGAGGGGCGCAGCTACAATGTACTAACGCCCTCACCCCGTCCCTCTCCCAGAGGGAGAGGGAGTTAACGATCTCGATCATGAATGAAATCAACGACAAACTGCTTCGCGACCACGTGCTCTACGTGCTGCGTGGCGAAGGCGCGCACATCACTTTCGACGATTTCGTCGCGGACTTTCCCGTCGAACGTTGTGGTGAGCGCCTTGAAGGTTTGCCCTATACTGCCTGGCAAGTACTCGAACACATGCGCATTGCGCAGTGGGACATTCTGGAATTCAGTCGGGATGCGAAGCACGTCTCACCAAAATGGCCGGAAGGCTACTGGCCGGCGCAAGAACAGGTTGGAGCGACGGAACTCTGGAATGAAACTGTTGCGAAGTTTCGCGATGATGCGAAGCAAATGCGGGAGCTTGTCGTCGATCCAGCGACTGATTTACTGGCGAAGATTCCGCACGGCACCGGCCAGACGATCATGCGCGAAGCGCTGCTTGTCGCCGATCACAATTCCTATCACCTCGGCGTGCTGCTCGCGATGAGTCGGCTGCTGTCACGTTGAGCTTTCTTTGCTAAGACCGAGAACGTTTCCCGAACGCGGGGCGATGAACGCCTCCGCCATATCGCCTTTTTTGAATTGGTAATACTGATCTTCGCTTAGCGTGACCTTCTTACCTGCAATCTGGATCCAAAACCGATAAATAGCGTCACCTTCGGAGCCGTCATCGTCCTTTCTGCGGGTCACATCGATATTTTGCGCTTCAACTGGGCCGCGGAGCATCAGCTTCTGTCCGGCACGAAGATCTTTTGAAAGCCAACTAAGGGCATACAGGAAAGTCAGCGCGGGAATGCCGGTTACGAAGCTCACAGTAATAATCATCGCTACCCAAATGACGCTGTGAAAGACAACGAGCGCGGACAAGAGCAACAACGTCGCGATTACGAAAACTGCGGCCAAGCGCAACGCGCGGCGCCTTTTCTCGGTCAGGACGCGGCGGTCCTCATCACTAAACGGAAGCAGTTGCTCAGTCATACTTCTATCTCTTCCGCGGCAGATGTTTCTGCTCGCCGACAGCATAAGCCTCGCGAATCCACGCGGCAAACTCGTCGTCAAGCTCCGCCAAACTGTCCAGCCGGAACGCATGCAAATGATTTCGCGGAGAGAATGTTTCGAAGCGCAGAAAACGCGGATGCTCAACTCGGCGCGCGAAAACAAAATGACCGACGAGATAATTTCGTCGCACCTGTACGGCGATGAATGACATGCGCACCTGAAAGGCAATACGTGTCGTCTCAGGAAGAACCTTCACTGGCCCACACTTCTTGATCATCGCCAGCAGCGCATCGAACAATTCGCGCACGTGCTCGCTCTTTCCCGTGAAGTGTGAATGCAAACTGACATCGCTGCACGAGTGACTTTGGTTGCGATTAGCGAAGCCCCGGTCACATTCCGGGCAGCGCCAAAGAGGTGAAGGTTTTTTCGCGGAACGTGCCATTTTTTATGGGATAAGAATTCTAATGTCGGCTTCTGATACCAGCGCCGTTGTGTTTCTAAAAAACTGAGTTCAGCGCTCATTGCGAGACGACAGCGAGGGCTCGCTCAAGTTGTTCATCTCGCCTCTCTCTTACGCCCCGAAGAGTTCGCGAAACCGGGACGGTTGGATTAATCCCGATGCCATGGTGTTGCGAACCATCATGCTTCAAGACCTTCATGCCGGTGAAGATGATCGAATATCCACCGGGCACCGTAAACGAATTGATGTTTCCGTTTGTGCCTGCTGTCGGTTCACCGACAATCTCGGCCAGTTTGTAGGCCTCGATGATTCCCATGTAACTCTCGGCATAACTAATGGCTCGACCGTCAGTGAGAAAGGCGAGCTTGGCCTTCAGGCGAGGCGCGATTGGTTTCAGATTCCAGCGGCCTCCTGTTTCATAGTCGACGATGTTCAAGTGATCGGGAGTCGTGATGATTGGAACCATCCAGCGCGCCGAAGTCACGGGCTGGTCGATCAAATGTGAGATGATCATCGGCGAGACGCTCGGGTACCCACGTAAATCGAAAACGATCCCGATGGCTTTCTCCAATTGCGGTAAAGCATTTTTAAAGTCTTCATCTTTGATTCGATCGAGCGCGACGTAATAAATGCCGGGACGCAACTCAGCGATCTTCGCCGGGCGGGTTTCGTTGAGACTGTCCGCCTTCACTGAGCGTCTTAACGTAACTAGTCGCCGTCGCCCACTTCCCTCTTCCACCTCGAGCGTCATCTCTGAGTCTTTCGGCCCAGTAGGCAGAAATGCCACGGCGATAAAGCGGCGCCACTGTGGGGTTGCGCCAGAGATCAAAGACTCTCGTTCACTGACGACGTCGGGCGCATTCCGCCCGTCGATTTTTAGAACGATATCACCGGGCTGCAATCCTTCGGCCCCTTCAAGGGCAGTTTCAGTTATGACTAAGTGTCCTTCGATCCATCCAAACATTACTGGGATCGAATCATCGAACCATGCTCCAGGATATTGCACCTGTGCGTGACCGTCCTGAAGTTGCGCCATCATTCGCCGCAAGGTGACCCCGAAATCTTCGGCGCTTGTATCAGTAGCTGCCTCGGTGAGCGTCGTCTTCAGCACTTGAGGCCAATCCGTCTTGACGACGTCGAAGTAAGGATAGAAATGCTCGATGATGTTCCAAGCGAGCGCCACGTCGGCCAACCGAGTGGCGCGATCATTTCCTGAATACTTGACGAGGGAATCCGTCGCCGTGGTGCGAGCGGTTGAGTGAGGCAGCGTTCCTTGAGCATCAGCAAAGAGTGTGAGCGGCACCAGCGCCGAAACGCCTCCGCCCAGGTTCGCCCTGAAGACTTTTTGCGGATCAGGCGTGTTTGCGGTCACCGGAACACGAACGCGCTCGCTGCGGTAGGTCGCATCTTCAGTAGCGTTGGGTCCGAATCCCTGGTTGCGCCAGGACACAACTTGCAACGTGGAATGATTCGCAGGCGGCGACAGCTCTCCGGGTAGTGACGGTGCTTTTTCGTTGGAAGAGATGCGCACGGTTGGCGCTATTGGTTGAAATATGGCTGCGAGCTTCGTCGCGAGATCGTTTACATTCTTCGCACTCTCAACTTCGATCATTCCCTGAACGGTAAAGACGTTCCAGTCAGTTGCGGCGGCCTCGTCGCTGGGCTGAAAGTGGCGGACATATCCCAGCAAGCGCGTGAACGCGATTACATTGTCGAGACCACGGCCGGTAAAGGGCCGTGGCGGCTCAGCGCGAACAACAGGTTTCCCCAAATCTTCAAACGACCCAGTGTCGATCCAGGCGCTGCCTTGACCGATCAAAAGCATTCCAACATTTATCACCTGCGCGTCGTCATCGACGTCGCCGGTTATCTCGTAAGCCTTCCATTCACTTGATCGGATCGGCCGATTCGCCATGTTGTCAAAAAACCCAATCTTGCTTGCCGTACGATCAACCCGCATCCACAAATATGCCGCCGCACGCTCGGTGCGCGGTTCCAGGCGCACAAAGGCTTTGAAGCGTACGCGATGGCCTCTCAACGTTGTGGCGTCGAAGGCTTGCATCAGGTTGCCAAACGGAGGGTTTGCGGCGCCTGATTGACTCTCAAGCACCGCCGCCCGCTTGCCTGATTGTGTTTGCTGGTCGGAAAGCTGAGCGACATAGCCCTTCGTCGGACAGACCCAACCTTCGGGAAGCGCGCCGATCGAGCCCGATTCAAAATCAAGATTGATTGGATGAGCCTGGACATTCTGACTGTGGATTGCGCTCTCTTGGGCAAAGCCGGTTTGAGCAGGAAGCGAACAAATCAGGGCAACGGCAATGAGCGAATGAGCGATGCGTTTCATGGCGGCGGCGCTTATATCATCGCCGACCAATTGAGGCAATCAGGGAATAGGAGGCCATAGTTCGAGCGTCCGCACTTTCAGCCTGACGCTTTGCATGATAAGAATCTGCAGATTTTTCCGCCTTTGCACGCATGACCTGGTCACAAGTTTACGATCCGTTCGGCAATGTGTTGGCTTCAACATTGTGTGCCGCGCTACCGATTGTCGTCTTACTCGGCAGTCTCGCGATTTTTCGCATCCGCGCTCAATACGCCGCACTGTTAGGCCTGTTTACGTCGGTAGCCGTCGCCGTCATCGTATTTCGGATGCCGCCGAAGATGATTTCTGCGAGCGCGATCTATGGCGCGGCATACGGCCTCTTTCCGATTGGTTGGATCGTCCTGAACGTGATCTTTCTTTATCAACTGACGAACGAATGCGGATTGTTTGCGCGCTTGCGCCACAGCATCACCGGCTTGACCGAAGATCGAAGGTTGCAGTTGCTGCTCGTCGCCTTCAGCTTTGGCGCGTTCATTGAAGGCGCCTGCGGATTTGGAACTCCAGTCGCCGTGACTGGTGCGATTTTGATCGGGCTGGGCTTCTCGCCGCTCTCGGCGTCGGGTCTTTCCTTAATCGCGAACACAGCGCCCGTGGCGTTTGGCGCCTTGGGCGCGCCGCTGATTGGGCTGCAGGGCGTCACCGGGTTGGACCTAAAACAATTGAGCGCGATGGTCGGGCGGCAGCTCCCGTTCTTTTCGCTGCTGGTTCCGTTCTGGTTAATCTGGGCATTCGCCGGCTTTCGCGGCATGCTCGAAATCTGGCCGGCGATTCTTGTTGCCGGAGCATGTTTCGCGATTCCGCAGTTCCTGGTTTCAAATTTCCATGGGCCATGGCTGGTCGATGTCGCGTCCGCGATCTGTTCGATTGGTGCGCTCGCCTTGTTTCTGAAATTTTGGCAACCGAAAAATATATGGAGGCAGGAGCCAGGAGGCAGGAGCCAGGAAAAAACAGAGTCGGGTGAATCTGTAGTTCCGCAACTCGATAATGAGCGAAAATTGGAAATCGCAAATCGCAAATCGGCAATGTTCCTTCCCTGGCTTCCCTGGATCGTTCTCAGCATAGTCGTCTTCATCTGGGGCCTGCCGCAGACGAAAAGTTTTCTTGACGGAATTGCGGCGCCTAAGATTCCTGTTTGGAGTTTGCACAAACTCGTGTCTCGGGTTCCGCCGGTAGTCGCGACGCCAACGCCTGAGAATGCCATCTTCAATTTCAATTTCCTGTCCGCCGCAGGCACGGGCATTCTCGTTGCCGCCATCCTCGCCGGCTTCATGATGAGATATTCGCCCGGCGGTTTGCTGCGCGTTTATGGGAAGACACTAAAGCTGGTAAAGAACCCGCTTTTGACGATTGCTTTGATGATGGCGATTGGATTCTCGACGCGATACTCGGGCATGGACGCGACGTTGGGTTTGGCGGCCGCGAAAACCGGATGGTTGTATCCATTTTTTGGCACGATGCTGGGATGGCTAGGTGTCGCGTTAACCGGCTCAGACACGTCATCAAATGTCTTGTTCGGGAGCCTGCAAAAGATCACCGCAACGCAACTCGGTCTCAGCCCAATTCTGATGGGCGCGGCCAACAGCTCCGGCGGCGTGATGGGCAAGATGATCGACGCGCAATCGATCGTCGTGGCCAGCACGGCCACGCGCTGGTACGGTCACGAAGGCGACATCCTTCGTTACGTGTTCTTCCACAGCTTGGTGCTGGCGGCGCTGGTGGGAATTCTGGTGATGCTACAAGCGTATGTGTTTCCATTCTTCATTGTGCGGTAAGGGTCGCAACGTTCGGATCTTTAGCGAAGGGCGCGTTTCATTCATCGCGCCCTTTAGACGTAATCTCACGCTGAAAGCGTGAGATAAAACAGCCAGGGTAAGCGCGCAGCGCGCCACCCCTGGATCACGATCCCACAAACTTGGCGCCTTGAAGGGGCGCAATAACCACATGCAATGGATTATTTCGCGCCTTCAGCACTCAATTGCTATTGGTTCACGTTACCCAGGGCGATGCCCTGGGCTATCACACTTCGCGCGTTGGCGCTTTAGTAGTCCGTTTTCGCGGCGCTGGTTTTCATCGAATCTTTGAAACTGTGCAACCTCTAGCGCGTGCAAATCAGCGGAACCTCTAAAGATTTCAACCGACATCACAGGAGTTAAAAACATGAGCGAATCGTGCTTGGAAGCGCTTGAGCGTCGAGTTCAGCGACAGGAGCGTTGGGTGAAGATTTCGATCGGCGGATGGATCGTTCTGGGCGTTCTGGCTGTTTGTGCCTTCAGGATTCAGTCGAAAGCGGAACAAACCACCAGCCCTATCTCATTGAAGGTTTCGGAACTGGTCGTCGTCGATTCAAAAGGCGTGGAGCGCGTGCGCATCGGTGGCGATCTTCCCGATGCAATGTACAACGGCAAGCGTGTTCCGCGAGGATCAAAGGCCGCGGGGGTGTTGCTTTACGACGATACTGGCCGCGAGCGAGGCGGATATGTAACTTGGGGTTCGGAGAACGTCGGGCTCACGCTTGATTCGGCAAAGCAGCAAGTGGCGTTGTTTGCAGCAGGGCTTGAGGGGTCTGCGCTGAACATGAGGTACGGTCAAGACTCGATCGACTTGCGTTCTGACGAGGATGGGTCACGCATCACCGCGGTGCAGGACGGCCGCATCGTGATGCAACAGCCGAGCACGATCAAGATGAGCAGCGGCGCGTGCGCAGATTATCGCAAGGCGCGCGCGAAGAGCTCTGTCGAGCATGCCATGAGCATTTGCCAGCAACGCTTCACCGAAAACGCTTGCCGCGCGTGTCTGGATCAGAAGTGAAGTGGTGGTGGGAGCAGTAACCCGACCTCCGGGGTCCCCCACCGAGCATCTCGGTTGGGGTGGGACGGTGAGGGAGGGGGTGTCAGAACTATCTGCGGTATGCGGCGGGCCTTCAAGCTGCAGCGGGAAACATGATTAAGCTTCATTAGTTCCTTTCTTCGACAGAATCGCGTCGAGGGACCACCGGCCCGGCCCGGCGAACAACAAAAATGCGCAGCAAGCGAGTTGCGCATACTCCGAGCGAATCTCGTGTAAGACGGCCCAGAAGCCGACTTGCGGCGGCACTGGCGGCAGCGGCAGCGGCGAAGTGCCGAGGTACATTGGAATCTTTGTGGAAGCCATCGCCACCAGCATTTCGATGATGAAGGGAATGGCGATCACACGCGTCAAGAAACCGGTGACGAGCAAAAGACCGCCAATAATCTCTAACCAGCCGTCTGCCGTCGCGGTAAAATGCGGCGCCGGAAAGCCGAGCTTGGTAAATCGCCCGACGCCCTGATTCGCAAACACAAATTTCATGATGCCTTCCCAAAAGAAAACTGTTCCCGCCATCACTCTGATTATGATTGTGGCTTGCGGACCATCGACAGGCGGATACAGCAGCCAATTAATTTGATTGTTCATTTCCAAAATCTCCTTTCGAAGTTTGCCGATCACCTGTACAGACCAACATGGCCGTGTGAATATTCCGGGCTGGGCCAGGAATTTCCGCGGGGAATAAAATTGGTCATGCGTCAGTCTTTATATTGAGGAGCGAGTTCATATTGCCGGAACTGAGCAGCAGCGCGGTTCGCTTTGAGGCAGTGGTGTTGCCGCATTTGCCCGCCGCATACAACTTGGCGCGCTGGCTGATGCGTAACGATCAGGACGCCGACGATGTCGTGCAGGAGGCATACCTGCGCGCCTTCAAGTTTTTTAGCGGCTATCGCGGCGGTGAGAGCCGGACCTGGCTTCTCACGATTGTGCGCAACACTTGTTACTCATGGCTGCAACGAAACCGCAGTCACGAGCTGACCGTTTCGATCGACGAGGCACAGGAAGATTTGACGATAGATTTTGCCAACCCCGAGTTGCGCCTGGTTCGGAACGCCGACGCGCTGATGGTCCGTGAGGCCCTGGCTGAGCTGCCGCTTGAATTTCGCGAGGTGATGGTCATGCGCGAGTTGGAAGAACTCTCGTACAAAGAGATCGCGGCGGTCGCCGATCTGCCGATCGGCACGGTGATGTCGCGACTGGCGCGCGGCCGGAAGAGACTGTATTCGGTTTTGGCAATTCGCATGGGAGTTGAGATGAAGGGAGGCGCAGCATGAATTGTAAAGAGACCGGACAGCTGATTCATGCATTCACCGACGGCGAAGTGGATCTCACCAAGAGCCTCGAGATGGAAGCGCATCTGCGAGAGTGCCAATCATGCGCGCGTGCTCAGGAAGAAATTCATGGTCTGTCATTGTTGATGAAAGACGCTTCGCTTCGTTTTAATCCTTCGGCAAGTTTCGAAAAGCGTCTGCGTTCAGCCGTCCGGCGCGAGGCGAAAGAGAAACCGTTGACGCAAGGGTGGTGGCGCTGGTCCATGGCCGCGGCCTCGCTCGCGGTTGTTGTGCTGGCGGTTTGGGCCATCGTGGTGATTCTCAATCGACCAACTTCAGACACATTAGTCGCACAGGAGGTCGTCTCGAGCCATGTGCGCTCGCTGATGGCCCAGCACTTAATGGATGTGCAGTCGTCGGATCAGCACACCGTCAAGCCCTGGTTCGATGGCAAGCTCGACTTCTCTCCGCCCGTCAGAGACCTGAAAGAGCAGGGGTTCGAATTGAAAGGTGGACGGCTCGACTATATCGATAGTCGACCGGTGGCGGCGCTGGTCTATCAGCGGCGACAACATCTCATCAACGTTTTTGTCTGGCCCGCAAAGAGCGGATCTAAATCAACGGCGCAGGCATCGGTGAGCCAGGGCTACAATCTAATTCGCTGGACGAATTCAGGCATGGAGTGGTGGGCCATCTCTGACCTAAACCTGGCGGATCTGCAACAGTTCGTGCAGATGTTGCAGAGTTAGTCAGAGATGATCGGTGCAGTAGCCCGAGCTCCGCGACGCGGCCGTGAGAGAAGGCGCATCAGAACGAATAGTGATTTCAGCCGGATCTTCACGCTGAAGGCGTGAAATGTAATAGCCAGGGGCAACGCCCCTGGATCAAGTTCCCCAGGAACATCCTCGCCCTGAAGGGGCGAAATATTCTACGGCGTTCATCTTTATCGCGCGCCTTCAGCGCTCGATGGAAACTAGATGCGCGTTACCTGGGCCGTTGGCCCAGGCTTTTACATATCGCGCCTTTGGCGCATTCAAATCAGCCGACCGCCATTTCTATTCACGATTCACGATTCACGATTTACGGCTTGGGTGGGCTATTGTCATTCGTCCGCTGCACGGACTGCGCTGTTACATGCTGGCCGCGCTCCCAGATATAAAACCGGGCGGAGAAGGGAAATGTCACCGGTGATTACATGCTTCATTCGTTACACGATTGACCCAAACAAGCGTGCGGACTTTGAACTTTACGCGTGCACATGGATGCGGCTGATCGAGAAATACGGCGGTGCGCACCATGGTTACTTCGTTCCCGGGGACGCGCCTCCGTCAGCTGCATTCAGTTTTCCCGGTTTAGGGGAAGACGGGCCTGACGACATCGCGATTGCGTTGTTCAGCTTTCCGAACGTGGAAGCATATGACGCCTATCGTCTTGATGTTCAGCACGATCACGAGTGCATCGAAATGCATAATCTTCGCGAAGAAACAAAATGCTTCTTTAAGTATGAGAGGACTTTCATGCGACCGGTGAAACGGTAGCGAAATCTGCGGCGAACTGCCTGCGCGGAAGCCAACCTGACATCTCCTCGCGCATCCCCTATAATCATTTTGCTTCACGACTTGGGGGCGACAGGCTTCGACAGGGGCCGTAACGTCCGTCGCGATGCATGCCGGGCCTTGTCTCTGTGGGGACCGTTATCAAATTGCAGGGAAAATCAATTGCCAACTCTAACGAGTTAGCTCTCGCAGCCTAAAACGGCTCCGAGCGTCTCCGCCGCAAGTTGCTCATGCGCGCGGATGGAGATGTCACCTTAGATGAGCTGGCCCATCGCTTCGGTCCGTGG
>Ga0157378_10001190_pt1 | contig 23613 bp, 21 predicted proteins | sample M65metaG_FD_115309 | JGI IMG/M metagenome (GOLD analysis project Ga0157378, IMG submission 115309) | Miscanthus rhizosphere microbial communities from Kellogg Biological Station, Michigan, USA - M6-5 metaG | ecosystem: Host-associated > Plants > Roots > Rhizosphere > Soil | place: USA: Michigan...
CGAGTCGCACGCGCCCGTGACGCTGTCGATGTGGAGCGAGTGGACGTCGGCGGCCGAAACGAAGGTGTTCAACAAGATCTTCGACGGGTTCCACCAGCAGTACCCGTGGATCACGGTCGACAGCCGCACCGGGCTCACGGACAACAAGATCACGGCGGCGATCAACTCCGGCGAGCCGCCGGATTCCGTGCTGTCGTTCGGCGTGGACAACGTCGGACTCTGGTGCAGCACAGGCGCCTGGATCGACATGACCCCCTACATCAACGGGCCGGACGGTGTCGATATGTCCTCGACGTTCCCGCCGTCCGCGCTCACCTACACGAGCTACAACGGGAACCAGTGCTCGCTCCCGTTCCTCACCGACGTGACGGGCATGTACTACAACCTCGACATGTTCAAGGCGGCCGGGATCTCCGACCCGCCGAAGACCACCGACGAGCTGCTCGAGGACGCGAAGAAGCTGACGAAGTTCGCCCCCGACGGCTCGATCGAGGTCGCCGGCTTCGTGCCGTGGCTCGGGTACAACTGTTGCGGAAACACGTCGCTCAGCTTCGGCCACATGTTCGGCGCGAAGTGGCTCGACGACCAGGGTCAGCCGGCGTTCGCCTCGGACCCGAAGTGGGCCGAGATGTTCACCTGGCAGAAGAAGTTCATCACCGATGTCTACGGGAACGGTGACTTCCAGACCGGCGTCGACAAGCTGCAGCGGTTCGTCGCGGCGTCGGCCGACGAGTTCTCCTCGGAGAACGACTTCGAGATCGGCCGCGTGGCGATCACCCTCGACGGCGAGTGGCGTGCCGGGCCCAACTTCATCGGGCTCGATGCGCCCGATCTGAACTTCGACACCGCGCCGATGCCGACGTCTCCCGACAACGCCGCCGCATACGGGTCGGGGGTGGCGGGCGGCACCGTGATCGGCATCCCGCGCGGCTCGCAGCACGAGGCCGAGGCATGGCTCTTGATGAAGTACATGGCCACCGACACGGACACGCTCGTCTACATGGCGAACAACGCGTACAACGTGCCGACGACCAATGCCTCGCTCAAGTCGCCCGACCTGAACTTCGTGCCGCAGTTCCAGGTGTTCCTGGATGCGTTCCAGAACCAGTACTCCGAATACCGGCCGACCACGCCGATCGGGGACGGGCTCGGGACGTACCTGGACAACTTCGGAGACGAATGGCAGCAGGGCAAGACCACGGACCTGCAGGGCGGTTTGCAAACCGCCACCGAGCAGACGCAGACTGACCTGCAGCAGTCGCAGAACGCGCCCTAGGGAGGGGAGCGATCGCAACCACGACGACCAGCGACGCCGTCGCGCGGGCGGGGACTGCCCTGCAACCCCGTCCGCGCTCGGCCACGCAGCGCAAGCGCGCGCGCAAGAACATCCTCATGGTGCTGTTGTTCCTGTCGCCGTGGCTGATCGGGTTCTTCGTCTTCACGCTCTATCCGGTCCTCGCGAGCCTGTACTACTCGTTCACGCACTACGACCTGTTGTCGACCCCGCGATGGATCGGAACGGCGAACTACACGTTCATGTTCACGAAGGATCCGTTCTTCTGGACGGCCGTCCGGAACACGGCGTGGATCATCCTGTGGGGGGTGCCGCTCCGGATCATCGTGGCCGTGGCGACGGCGTCGTTGTTGGTGCGGCCGCGGCGGGGCGTGACGGTCTACCGGACGCTGTTCTTCCTGCCGACCCTCGCGCCGGCGGTCGCCGCCGCGCTCGCGTTCGTGTTCCTGTTCAACCCCGCCATCGGTCCGATCAACCAGATCCTGTCGGGCCTCGGCATGAAGAACACGCCCCTGTGGTTCCAGAGCCCGACGTGGTCCAAGCCCGCGATCTTGATCATCGGGCTATGGGGGATCGGCGACGCGATGGTGATCTTCCTGGCCGGGCTGCTGGATGTGCCGCGTCAGCTCTACGAGGCGGCCGACATCGAAGGCGCCTCGCGGTTCCAGCGGTGGCGGCATGTGACGCTCCCGATGATCTCGCCGGTGATCTTCTTCACCTTGGTGATCGGCGTGATCGAGGGCTTCCAGACGTTCACCGAGGCCTACGTCGCGAACCTCACGGCGAGCAACGGTGACGTGAACGGGCTCGGAGCGCCGCTCCAGTCGCTGTTGTTCTTCACCACCCGGCTCTATCAGGTCGGGTGGCTGAAGTACCAGATGGGCTATGCGTCGGCGCTCGCCTGGCTGCTGCTCGTGATCACGCTGATCTGCACCCTGATCATCCTGAAGACCTCGAGCCGGTGGGTGTTCTATCAGGGAGGTGAGGTCAAATGAGCGTCCAGCCGACCCGCACCCAGAGCCTGGCCGCGGTCGGCCCTTCGTTGAAGGGTCGAGACGCTCCTTCCCCGGTGCGTCGACACCGGCGCGCCGAAACGGTCCGGAGTCATGCGATCTTGATCTTCGTGTCGATCCTGTTCATCGCGCCGCTCGTCTTCGTCATCCTCACCTCGTTGATGACCGACCAGCAGGCGAACACGAAGGAGTTGTGGCCGCACCCGTTCGTCTGGAGCAACTACACGAGCGTCTTCAGCGCGATCCCGTTCTGGCGGTACGTGTTCAACACCCTGATGGTCGCGTTCTTGTCCACGGCAGGGGTCGTGCTCTCCTCGATCCCGGTGGCCTACGCGCTCTCACGGATGCAGTGGCGAGGACGCCAGGTCGTGTTCGTCCTCGTGCTCGCGACGTTGATGCTGCCGTACCAGGTCACGGCGCTGCCCCTGTACATCGTGTTCGTCAAGGTGTTCCACTGGGTGCCGTCGTTGAAGCCGTTGATCGTGCCGAGCTTCTTCGGGGACGCGTTCTCGATCTTCCTGTTGCGGCAGTTCTTCCGGTCGATCCCCGACGAGCTGGCGGACGCTGCCCGGGTCGACGGGGCCAATCACTGGCAGATCATGACGCGGGTGATCGTTCCGCTCGCGAAGCCGGCGATCGCCGCGGTGGCGCTCTTCAACTTCCTCTACGCCTGGAACGACTTCTTCGCACCGTTGCTCTACGTGGGCGAGGACAACAGGAGCTGGACGCTCGCGATCGGCCTGTCCGAGTTCAAGGCGCTGCATCACGTCCAATGGAACCTGACGATGGCGGCGTCGCTCGAGTTCATGATCCCGGTCGTGATCCTGTTCTTCATCGCGCAGCGGGTGTTCATCGAGGGCATCACGGTCACCGGCGTCAAGGGGTAGTGTCCCGCGCCATGAAGGTGGCGCTCTTCGGCTGCGGCTGGATCCAGGACTTCCACGCCCGAGCGGTGGTCGCGTGCGGGCACCAGGTGGCGGTGGTCGCCAACCACCGGGAGGAGACCGCCCGGGCGTTCGCCGAACGCCACGGGATCGCCGAGGTCACGACCGATTGGGAAGCCGTTGCGGCGGACGGAGCGATCGACGCCGTCGTGATCGGAACCCCGAACGCCTTGCATGCCCCGCAGTCGATCGCGTCGCTCGACGCCGGCAAGCACGTGCTCGTCGAGAAGCCGATGGCGGTGTCCGTCGCCGAGTGTGGTGCCATGATCGCGGCCGCCGAGGGGTCCGGCGCCTCGCTCATGGTGGCGCATTGCTGGCGGTTCCACCCGGATGTCCTGGCCATGCACGGCAGGATCGCATCGGGGGAGCTCGGAGAGATCGTGAAGACGCGCGGGTACGGGGTCCACGCGGGCTGGGGACCGTCGGGGTGGTTCGTGGATCGTGGGCTCGCGGGCGGGGGCGCGCTGCCCGACATGGGCGTGCACGCGATCGACACCGCGCGGTTCCTGCTGGGCGATCCGTCGCCGGAGCGTGTCTGCGCCGCGATCGGCACGCGGTACGGCGACTACGACGTCGACGACGACGGGATCCTGCTGATCTCGTGGTCCCAAGGGACGAACTCGGTGGTCGAGTCCGGCTGGTGGCAGCCGCACAAAGAGGGCCTCGAGGCCGAGACCGAGGTGTACGGCACCGGCGGCTACGCACGCATCTTCCCGCGCGAGGAGCCGAGCGAGGACTACGAGCACTGCACCCAGCCGATGTACACCGCGCAGATGCGGGAGTTCCTCGGGGCGATCGAGGACGGGCGCCAGCCCTTGCCGAGCGGCGAGGACGGTCGCGTGGTGATCGAGATCGTCGAGGCGGCGTATGCCTCGGCGGGTGCGCTCGGATGACGCTCGTCCTCGGGGTCGACGGCGGCGGCCGCAAGACGTATGCGGTGGTCGTCGACGAGGTGGGAGCCATGGTTGGCGCCGGCGAAGCCGGCGCCTCGAACTGGGAGATCGCCGGTGCCGACGGCGCCTCCGGCGCCATCGGCACCGCCGTCCGCGCAGCGCTGGACGCCGCCGGCGTCGGGGCGGATGCCTTGGCTGCGTCCGTCTTCGGCCTCGCCGGCCTGGATTGGCCGTCGGATGAACCGCGCCTCGGCGGGGTGGCCGAGGCCGCGGCGCCCGGCGTTCCTCGCCGGATCGTCAACGATGCGTTCATCGCGCTGCGTGCCGGCACGTCGGAGTCGTGGGGGATCGCGGTGATCGCCGGCACGGGCACGATCGCGGTCGGGCGCGACCCGGTCGGCACCGAGTTCCGCACCGTCGGCGAGGGCCGGGCGTTCGGCGACTTCGGCGACGAGTTCGACGTCTCCGAGCTCGCGGTCCGTGCGGTGGCCGATCACTACACGGGCCGCGGGCCGGTCACGATGCTCACCGAGATGCTCTGCGAGCGCCTGGGGGAGCCGAGCGTCGAGGCGTTGCTCGAACGGCTGGCGCGCACCGACCCCAGCCTTCGTCAGCCCGCCTTGCAGAACCTCACACCGATGGTGCTGGCCGCGACCGAGGCGGGCGATCTCGTTGCGCGAACGGTGCTCGAACGGATCGGACAGGCGCTCGGCGAGGCGGCCGGCGTCGTCGCGCGCCGCCTCGACCTGACGAACCTTCCGGTCGAGGTGGTGCTCGCGGGCGGTTTGTTCCGCACGCCCAACCGCTATCTGCTCGACGAGCTCGAGCTCGGTGTGCGGCGCACCGCGCCGCGCGCCGAGGTCCGGCAGCTCACGGCGCCCCCGGTGGTCGGGGCCGCGCTGATGGCGCTCGAGGTCGCGCAGGAGCCGATCACGTCGAACGCGTCCGCGCGCGTGCGAGACGAGATCACGAGGCACTTCTGGGATACGTCGACGCCCTGAGGGCTACTCGACCGGCGTGCGGGGACCGACGCGGCGTCCGAGGTTCAGCCACGTCAGCAGCATCCGGTACATCGTGCGCACGTCCGGGCTCTCGAACTTCACCGACCGCGGGCTGGTGCGTTCCGTGCCGGGAACGATCGCGAGCATGTCGCCGAGGGCGCTCGAGGTGAGCAGGGCCTCCACCGCGAACGGCCCGTCGGGCTTCCAGACCTGCGCCTTGTCGACGTTCTTCACCGACTCGGCCACGAGCCGGCGCGTGGCGTCCTGCACGCTCTTCGGCGACTTCGAACGGCCGGACATGGCCGCGAAGCCGGTCTTCGTGGCGAACGCACGGACCCAGGGGAGCGCGGCGGTCGCTTGGTTGCAGCATTCCTCGTCGCCCGAGACGAACAACAGCGGCACGTTGAACGTGCCCGCGAGCGCGGCGTTGAGGTGCGTCTCGTTCCACGACAGGCCGTTCACGCGGATGTCGGCGAACCAGCCGGTGAAGGTGTGGTCGAGGATCGCGCTCGCGGTGCCCGCTCCCGCGTGGTAGCCGAGGAAGACGCAGCCCGTGAACCCTTCCTCGATCCCGGTCATCATGCTCCACGGGAGCTTGGGGGTCCCCTGGACCAGCTCGGCGCGAGGATCGAGCTCGAGCGGCAGGATGTTGCCCATGTCGCCGTGGGAATCGGAGACGACGATCTTGAGCGCGCCGGCATCGGCGGCGCCAGCGATCGCCGCGTTCGTCTCCTGGGTCATCAGCTGACGCGCCCAGGCGTAGTCGTCGGTGCCGCGCGTCGTCTGGCGCACGGTCGTGATCCCGCCGATGCCCTCCATGTCCACGGAGATGAAGATCCGGACCGTCATGGCGGCCAAGGGTATCGTGCCGGTTGCTCCGGATGTCATAGGCGCGTGGCATGCTCCGGGCGTGCGCTCCCCCCTCGCCGTCCTGCTCGTGTGTGCGCTCGCCGCGTGCACGGCGCCGACCACGACGGTCACGAGGACGAAGACGGTCACCGCGCAGCCGAGCCCTCGGTCGCCCGACCTCCCGCCTGCGGGCCGGCGCACGGCGCTGGTCACCAGGGTCGTCGACGGCGACACGGCGCACGTCCGGTACCACGGCCGCGACATCACGATCCGGTTCATCGGGGTGGACACGCCGGAGACCGTGGCGCCCGGTCAGCCGATCGAGTGTTTCGGACCCGAGGCGTCGGCGTTCACGACGAAGACGCTCGACGGGGAGACGGTGCGACTCGAGTTCGACGTCGACCGGATCGACCCGTACGGCCGAACGCTCGCGTACCTGTGGATGCCCGACGGGTCCATGTTCAACCAGACGCTCGTGCGCGACGGCTTCGCGACGGTCGCGACCTACCCGCCAGATACCCGCTACGTCCAGCGGTTCCAGGCGGCGCAGCGTGATGCGCGCGGCGACGGCCGGGGACTCTGGGGCGCGTGCTAGCCGGGTAGGCTTCGCACGTGGACGCGAGGTCGGTGTCGTTCGACCGGGCGGCCGAGTACTACGACGCCACCCGAGGTCGCTCGGCGACGGGGACGGCTCTCGAGACCACGGTGCTCGCCGCGGCGCTGCCGCACGGCGCAACGGCGCTCGAGATCGGCGTCGGGACCGGCCAGGTCGCGATCCCGCTCCATGAGGCGGGCGTCTCGATGGTCGGGCTTGACCTGTCGCTCGCGATGATGGCGGTGCTCGTGAACAAGGCCGGCGGTCGGCCCCCGTTCCCGTTGGTCAAAGGCGAAGCGACGGCGCTGCCGTTCGGCGACGACCGGTTCGACGCGGCGCTGTTCCGCTGGGTGCTGCATCTGATCCCGAACTGGCGCGATGCGGTCGCGGAGCTGGTACGGGTCGTCCGCCCAGGTGGCCTGGTCCTCGCGACCCTCGGCGGCGCAGGGAGCGGACCGAAGGCCGCGATCCGAGCGCGATTCGCCGACCTGGCCGGGATCGACCGTCGTCCCACCGGCATCGACTGGTCGGACTTCGACGGGTTGGACGATGCGTTCGACGGTCACGGCGCCGAGATCGGCGAACTCGAGTCCTTCGAGGATCAGGACGACGAATCGGTCGAGGAGTACCTGCAGTTCCTCGCCGACGATCGCTACTCCTGGACGTGGTCCGCGACCGAGGAGTCGCGACGTCGCGCCGCCGCTGACGTGCGGGTGTGGGCAGAAGCCGAGTTCGGAGCACTCGAGGACCTGCCGGCCACCACCACCTATACCGTCCGCTGGCGGACGTACCGCCTTCCGTAGGCCGCCGAAGGGACCTACTCTTCGGGAGCGTCCCTCTCGTACGCGGCGAGGATCCGGTCGAGCTCGGCGCTGACGTCGGGCTCGAGCGGCATCGGCTCGTGCTCGGCGAGCATGTTCCGGGTCCTCCTTCTCCTAGACGGCGAAGCGGACGTCGCGCGAGAACGTCTTCAACCGCTCGCCGGTCATGTCACACCGCCTGCTCGGTCGCGAGCGCCTCCGCCTCGTAGGCGTCCCTGATCGCGTCCAGCTCCTCCTGCATCCCGTCCGGGAGCGGCATCGGCTCGTGGGTCTCGAGGATCTGCCGCGCCTTGTCGTTGGCCGACACCTGTGGATCGGGCCGGCCGGCGCCCTCCCACGCGTCCCAGGTCATCCGGTTCATGTGGGTCTCGCGCCAGAACTCGCGCATGTGGATCAGCGTGTGTTCCTGGTCGAGGAAGTGTCCGGCCGGTCCGACCGAGTTGATCGCGTCCAAGGCGAGCGACTCGTCATCGAAGGCGAACCCGTCCGACCAGCCCGCGGCGATCTCGTAGATCTCGGCGCCGAGCATCAGCTCGGTGATCGACGAGACCGAGTCGCCGTAGAGCGAGCCGATCCCCGTGAGCATGTCGCCGGGCACGAGCATCGCGCCCATCGCGGCAAGTCCCGCCTGCGCCCCGGACTGCCAGTCGCTCGCCTTCGACCCGGTCCCATACGCGCCGTGGCAGGTCGGGACGTTGAAGTATCGGCCCATCTGCGCGGAGCCCATCTCGGCGAAGATGTCGTTGGCCCCCCACGCCGGGTTGAGCTCGCCGGTGTTCATGTCGATCGTCGTGTTGTAGCTGACGTGGAAGGTCTTCGCCCCGGGGACGAGCGTCTCGATGATCGTGAAGCCCGACAGGATCTCGGCGTTCGCGATGGTCATCAGGCCCGCGACGGACAGCGGCGCGCTCGCACCGGCGAGCGGCATCGCGCACATCCCGACCGGGATGCCGGCCTCGGCGAAGATCTCCATCGCGTCGACCGTGGGCTCGTCCCAGTGCAGCGGCGAGATCGAGCACTGGAAGTTCGACATGATCGGCCGCGCGCGGAGCTGGTCCGCCCCGCCGGCGATCACGCGGCACATCTCGACCAATCCCTTGGCATTGAACGGGTCGATCGCGGTCATCTGCATGATGTGCTTGCTGGTGGCGTGCCACTGGGCGTGCGTCTCGTGCATCGGCCGCACCATCACGGGCTTGTCGTTCGCGGCGCAGCACTGCCACTGGATCCCGACCTGCGGCAGGGCGTCGGCAACCGTCGTGAACCGGGTGATGTCTTCTTTGGCCGAGTATCGGCGCTGCAGGGTGTCGATGTCCCAGACGTGGGCGGGGCAGCCGTCGGTCGACAGCCAGCCGCGCTCGCCGCCGAGCGGCAGGTCGTAGTCCGGGTTCCGTGCGTGCAACGTGTAGTTGCGCGGCGCCTTCTTCCGCTGCTGCTCGACGAAGTCCGGATCGAACCGGATCCGCATCTCGTCGAAGTCCACCTTCTGGCCGTGGTCGGCCATGACCTGCAAGAGCCGCTTGTTCGTCGTGCTCACCCCGGTCTGCTCGAGCACCTGCAGACAGGACTCGTGGATCTTCTTCTCCTGCTCGGGGGACAAGATCTTGAAGGTGGAGTTGCTGGAGTACGAGCGGATCGCGTCGGACATCGGTGGGAACCTCCTGCGGGCAGCGTCGGCGGCGAGCGTACCCCCGGTATCGGCACGGCTGGTAGCTCGGGCTTGAACCCCGTTCAGCCGCCAGGGTGCTGCGAGGCGCGCTCGGGGGTGTGCTCGGCCAGCCGCGTCGCGAGCACCCGCATCACGCCGATCGCAACGTCGGGCCGGTCGTGCACCATCCCCTCGAAGGCTCGGCGCGTGATCCAGATCGTGCGGACGTCGCCGTCGGCGATCAGGTCCGCGATCCGCGGGCGGGCGGTGATCAGCGAGAGCTCGCCGACGACGTCGCCGGGGCCGCGCTCCGCGATCGTTTCGTCGCCGCTTCGAACGTGCACCCCGCCCGTGACGATCACGTGCATCCCGTCGCCCATCTCGCCCTCGGTGCCCAGGCGGTCGCCGTCCGCGAACAGCTGCTCGTCGGCGACCTCGGCGATCGGCAGCAGGTCGGCGGGATCGAGCTCGTCGAACAAGGGCACCTTCCGCAGGAACAAGACCCGCTCGATCGCGGGCATCGTGGTGTGGACGTCCATCGTGTCGCCTCCAGTGCGGTCGGTCCCGGCCAGCTCGCCGCACAGGGCGATGAACGGGTCGGGGTCGTGGGTCGCGCGGTCGATCGCCTCGATCGCGCCATCGTGGTACCGGACGTCGGACCGGTCCCACAGCGGGATCAGTGGCCGAACGAGCGTCTGGGCGCTCGTGGACTCCAACGTCTCCAGCGCCGTCGCGGCCTGGGCGCCGTCGTTCGAGCCGAGGTTCTCAATCGCCGTTCGTAGTGACGCGCCGTCGTCGTGGGTGAGCGAGAGCGCGCGGAGCGCTGTGCGGCCGGTGGCGCGGCCGCGCGCGAGCACCGCGTCGCGCAGCAGCGCCGTCGCGCCGTCGTCGCCGACGAGCGCATCGGCGAGGTCACGATCGCGGGAGGCCTGTGCGATGAGGTCGCCGGCGAGCGCGTCGACCTCCGCGCGGTGATCGCCGAGCTCGAGGTGGATGAGCGCGTCGAGCGCGGCGTCGCGCGTCGCGGGACGACCCAGCGCGTCGAGGAGGGCCGGGACGGTTCCGTCGGCGATCGATGCGGCGGCACCGGAGGCGGCTCGGCGCACGAGCGCGCTCGGATCCGCGAGCAGCGCGAGCGCATACGGGCGGGCGACGTCCGGGTCCAGCGCGGCGAGCGAGCGGAGCGCCGCGGCGCGAACGGCGGGCGCCGGGTCGTCGATCGCGCCGGCGGCGATCGGTGTGGCGATCGACCCAGGTGCGGTCGCCAGCGCAGCCATGGCGAGCGCGCGCACGCTTGGATCCGCGTCGGCTGCGAGTGCCCGGAGCCGGGCGGCAGCATCCGGCTCGTCGGCAAGCGCCGCCGCCACGAGGGCGGCCACCCCGGGATCCTCATCGTCCGCGGCGGCGCGGAGCCGATCGCGTGCGCGTTCGTCGTCGAGCCCGGCGAGCAGCTGTGTCGCGAGGCGGCGGACGGACGGGCTCGGATCGCGCGCGACGGCCAGCACCGTGTCGACCGCCTGCGCGTCGCCGTCCAGCGGGAACGGCGCCACCCGGCTCGCCTCGTCGGGGAAGACCGGCCTCCCGGCCCGGAGCGCGTCGACGAGCGCGGTCGCGTACGAGCGCTTGATGGCCCAGGTCACGCCCAGGGTCGCGAGCGCGGTGACGAGACCCACCGTCGTCAGCTGCCGCGGCGTCAGCACGTCCGTTCCGACGAGCGCGATCACGCCCGCGATCGCGGTGCCCGCCTGCGACGGTCCGCCGTTCAGGAACGTGCGCACCTGGTCTCGCCGGTCGGCCGGAACGACGTTCGTGAGGGTTTCCCAGGCGGGGGAGGCGACCCCCTGCAGCCAGATACCGGTCACTGCACGAACGCCGACCAGCATCGCGAACGTCGACGTCACCAGCAGGATCGCGAAGGAGCCCACGTAGAGGAGCGGCAAGACGAGCACGGCGAGCGCGATCCCGAACCGGACGAACAGCCGGTTCGTCACGCCTGCGGACACGAGGAACGCCGCGCCGGTCGTGACCGCCGAGAACAGACCGATGAACGCGGCGACGCCGTCGGCAGTGGGGTAGCGGTCGGCAGCAGCCGCCGCCCATGGCAAGAAGAGGGAATAGAACAGGACCGAGAAGAGCACCGCGGCGAGCGTCATCCACACGAGGAGCCGGGAACGGGTCACATAGCGGAGCGCGGAGAGGAGGTCGGCCACCGGTCCGGCACCCGATGACCGCCGGACGGTGTGGCGCGCCGTCGCGGGCAGGATCCATCGGGCGAGCGCCCACGCAGCCACGAGCGTGCCCCCCCACGCGATCAACAGGTTCGGAGCTCCGACCAGATGGACGAGCGGCGCGGTCACCACGCCGCCGAGGACCGACCCCAGGATGCCGCCGGCCGCGAACAAGGGGAACAGGCGCTTCGCTTGCCGCGTGTCGATCACCATCCCGGCGATGCCCCAGACGAAGACCGTCTGCACCAACACGGCGAGCGCGACGGTGAGCCAGAGCACCCAGTAGACCCACGTCGCGTCACCGACCAGCGCGAGGCGTTCGGCGAACACCACGACCGCGAGAGCAGCGCCCATCACGAGGAACGCACGCCGCTGATCGGTCCTGCCGAGCGTGCCGGTCATGACCAGCATCAACACCAGGCAGCTCGCGCCCTGCAGGAGGTAGACCGTCGGCAGCGCGTCGGTCCCCACGCGATCGAAGAACAGGGCGGTGGCCGCGCTCTGCCCGATCACCTGACCCGCCATCACGAGGAAGGACAGCGCGATCAGCGAGACGGCGACGCGTCGTTCGCCCGGATGGACCTTCAGCGCTCGTGCGACCGCGCTCACGACACCGGGTAGACCACCGCCTCGGCGGGGTGACCCTTGAGCGACAGGTGCCGGTGCTCGAGCCCGTTCATCGAGACGCCCGCCGATCGCATCGCCGGCTCGGTCACGAGGATCTCGCCGACGGCCGCATGCGATGCGAGATGCGCGGTCTGGTTCATCGGATCGCCCAACGCGGTGAAGTCGCTCGTGCCCATCGAGCCGACGACGCCAACGAAGGCGACGCCGGTGTGTACCGCGGCCCCGAGCGGCGCCCAGGGTTCGCCGTCCCCGTGGCCCGTGGCCAGCAGCAGGTCCCGGGCCGCCCGGAGCGCCACCCCCGCGTGGTCGGGACCCGTCATGAACGGCAGGAACAAGCCGACCACCTCGTCGCCGACGAACTTCTCGACGATCGCGTCCGCCTCGAACAGCACCTGCTTCGAGACCTCGTAGAACCGGCTCATGAGTTTGGTGAAGTCCACCACGGACATCTGGCGAGCGAGCTCGCTCGACCCGCGCACGTCGGCGAACAGCATCGACAGCTCCACCTCGGCGCCGGCCACACGCTCACCGTCCGTCGGGGTTGGACATCGCCTCGCGTGTTTGTCGATCTCCTTGAAGCAGCGGCCGCAGATCTTCGGGTTCTTGGCCCACGGGGTGAATCCGAGCGGCCCGAGGAGCAGCTTCCCGGGTGCCCGGAAGGGGGCCTGACAGAGCTTGCAGCGGGGGTTGGAGGGCAGGAACCGGAAGGGGCTCTTCGCGGCCCGTTCCGCGTGCTTCCCGCTCAGGAGGTCCTGCCACTCTTGCTCGGCGGTGTTCATGTGGTCCGAAGCGTAGGACCTCGGCTTGGAGAACGCAGCCCCTCGACCAGGAGGGGAAGAGCGGAGGCGGACGGGAATCGAACCCGCCAGGGAGCTCGTCGCCCCCTCAACGGTTTTGAAGACCGCGAGGCCCACCAGGAACCCTGACGCCTCCGTCGCCAAGGCTACCGGTCCGCGTGACGGCCCGCGGGTCAGGCCGGCGGTCGAACCGACCGATGACGTTCTCGGTCCCGTCGGATACGTGACCTACGATTGGACGACGATGGAAGCTGCGTTCTTCGACCTCGACAAGACGATCATCAGCCGGTCGTCGTCGCTCGCCCTGGGGCGGCCCCTGTACCGCGCGGGCATGGTCTCGCGGAGCCAGCTGATGCGCGGCGCGTACGCGCAGCTCGTCTACCTGTTGATCGGCGCCGACGAGTCGCGGATGGAGAGGCTGAAGGAAGGCATGCTTCAGCTGACCAAGGGGTGGGACCGCACGCAGGTCGAGCGCCTCGTCCACGACGTGATCCTCGAGGTGATCGACCCGTTCGTCTACCAAGAGGCGCTCGACCTGATCGCCGAGCATCAAGCGGCGGGGCGCCGCATCTACATCGTGTCGTCCTCGCCGGAGGAGGTCGTCCGTCCGCTCGCGGCGCACTTCGGTGTGTCGGGGGTCATCGCGACCCGCGCGCAGGTGGGGCCCGACAATCGTTACACGGGTGAGCTCGAGTTCTACGCGTACGGCGAGCAGAAGGCCGAGGCGATCCGCGCGCTCGCGACGCGTGCACGCGTGAACCTCGATGGCTCGTTCGCGTACTCGGACTCGGTGACCGACGTGCCGATGCTCGAGACCGTCGGCCATCCCGTCGCGGTCAACCCCGATCGCGAGCTGCGGCACATCGCCGAGGATCGCGAGTGGGAGATCCGTAACTTCCGCAACCCGGTGCGTTTGCGTTCGAGGATCGCCGACGCCGTGCCGCCGAAACGCGCGGGCGTCGCCGCGGCCGCCGTGGGCGCGGCGGCGGTCGCCGGTGTGCTCGTGTGGGTGTCGCTCCGCGCGCGCGAGCGTCACGCGGTCGCGTGATCGTCGTACAGCTGGGCTAGCGCGCTCGAACGTTCGGGTGTACGGTCGCGTGGGATGCCGAAAGGCGCCCGCGAGGGGAGCAGAACCCACGCGCGAGTCATGCCGCGGGAGGCATGTCCCAGGACCCGGGGCGTACGAACCCGGCTCCAGGGACACGTGCGGACCAGCGCTTGATACCTGCTCCCCTCGCTCTGTACCAACTCGCCGGGAAGACGTTCCGGGCTAGTCGCGTGCCGCGCTGAGCGTCCGGTATCGGAACAACGCGCCCAGCGGGAACGCGTCGTTGCCGCCCCATCCGAAGCCGACCTTGTACATCTGCTGCACGATCGCCTTCGGCATCGTCGGCTGCTCACCCGGCGGGTTCGACGACGGGTCGAGCTGGATCGAGACGCCCCAGTCGGCCGGCGTGAGCGGCCCCGAGGGATCGTCGATCACGGACACGGGAGCGAAGCAGGGGCCGACGTCGGTGATCGACGAGGAGGTCCCGTCGGCCACGATCGCATGCATCGCGCGCTTCAACAGCGGCAGGATGTTTGCATTGCAGGTGATCGTGCCGAGGACCGGGAGCGTCGCCGACTGGATGTGGTCCTGCACCCATCGCTTGTCGATCTTGATGTTGCCCGGCGAGCTCGGATGAGCCTGGAACTCCCCGAACGTCTCCTTCAGGAACAGTGGAGGCATCACGCGATCGTTCGCGCGCAGGTACGCCGTGTCGCCGGGCGCGCGAACCTCGACGGCCGGGTACGGCGTGTCGACGGGCAACAGATCGCTGAACGACGGGATCAGATCTTGGACGGTCACGGTCGCGTTCGCCTTGACGTGGAACAGTACGTATCGCTCGGTCGTCACCCCGAGCTTCTGGCCGGTCTCGCGCGGGACGAGCAGCTCGTAGGCGCCCATCAAGGCGTCGGGCAGCGTGCCCACCACCTCGACCTTCTGCTCGCCGCGGAACAACAGCGTCGACCCGGGGTCGAGCTTGCGCAGGTTCGCCTCGGATTCGGACAAGATCCCCTGGCCCGGCCTGAGGTTCTCCACGAGCTGACGCTCCGGTTCGGGCAGGAACGCCGCGAAGGTCGGATCGACCCCCGTGACGTCCATCGGGATCATCATCGGTGGTTCGGGTTGGTCGACGCCGTCGCCGTTCGCGTCGAGCGAGGCCGTCATCCACTCGACGTCGGCGGTGGCCGTCGTCGCCGAGGTGACGTCTGGGACCGTGCTGACCAGGTCACCGAACCCCGGCGGCAGCCCGCCGGGGACCCAGACGAGCCAGGCCTCGGGGGCCGGGACGGGAGCGGCACTGGGGGCCGGGGGAGGGGACGGCGCCGGAGCGGCGGAGCCTGCGTCGCTGCGGCCGCCGAGCCACACGATCGTCGAGCCGATCAGCGCGACGCCGACGAACGTCACCAGGCCGCGGGTGAGCGCGCGCCGTTCGAGCGCATCCATGTCAGTGGGCGAGTCTACGGCGGTGTCCGGTGGCGGCCGGGAGCCGTCAGCCGGAGGCGGGGTGTTGCAGGAGACCGGCGAGCCGCTCGGCCCGGCGTGCCGCCTGGCGCGGCCGGCCGGCGTTCACCGCGATCGCGATCGCCCGCAGCTCACGCTCGACGGTCGGCGAGACCGCCGACGCGTGCGCACGCACGAGCGGGTCGAGCTTGGCGACCGCGTCGTCGAGGCGGCTGAGCATCTCGCGAGGGGCGACGACGTCGTCGCGGTAGGTCTCGAGCGAGATGAGGTCTCCCATGTGCCCCACCATAGGACCGTGGTCTGACACGGGGTAATCGATCCCGGCGGTCATGCCACCCGCACGCTCGTGACCGGGGCGAGACGCGGTGCGACGGTGAACCAGGAGCGCCCCGCGTCGGTCGAGCCGAACACCTCTCCCGAGGTGGCGCCGAAGAACAGGCCCAGGTCATCGCCCTGGCCGTCGCGGTCCAGCGCCTGTCGAAGGATCGTGAGGTAGGCGTCCGTGGGTAGCCCTCCGCCTTGGCGCGACCAGGTCGCTCCGCCGTCGCGGGTGGCGAAGACCCCAAGGTCTCCCCCCGGGACCACGCGATCTTCCGCTCCCGTCATCGGGATCAGGAACGCGCTGTCCGGGTCGGCCGGGTCGGTCACCAGAGGGAACCCGAACGGGGTCGGAAGCCCCTCGTGGATGTCGGTCCAGCTGTCGCCCTGATCGTCGCTGCGGTACACCCCGCCGTGGAACTGCATGAACAGCCGCTCCGGCCGACCCGCAGCGCGATGCATGTTGTGGATGCACAGGACGTTCGTGTCGGTGCGAGCGTCCTCGGGCATGTACTCGGGGACCAGTCCGGCGAAGCCCGTGCGCCACGACTGGCCACCGTCGTCGGTGATCCACACGCCGGCTGCGGAGACGCCGACGGCGAGCTTCATCGGGTCGCCCGGCCACGGGCAGATCGAATGCAACGCCAGCCCTCCGCCACCGGGCTGCCAGTCGCCGGCGATCCGTTCCTTCCAGAGCGCCTCGTTGCGGGACCAGGTCTCGCCGCCGTCGCGCGATTCCCACAGCGCCGCCGGGTCGGTGCCGGCCCACAGCTGCCCGTCGGCCTCGCCGGGCTTGATCTTCCAGATCCGCTCGAGCGACACGTCGTCGCCCTCGGCGAACGCGACGCCCGACGCTTGCTGCCACTCGCCCGAGGGGTCGTCGGCGAACAGCAGCCGCGGCCCGTAGAACCCGGACGTTACCGAGGCGAAGTACCGGCCGGTGCGCCGGTCGCGGATCGCGTACTCGACCACGTCGCCCGGGAACGCCCGCGTCATGATCCGGTACGAGCCCTCGCCGTCGCCGGACAACACGAACAGACCCTTTTTGGTTCCCACCAGCAGTTCGGGCATCATGTCCCTCCCGTTATCGACGGAAGCACCTGGAGATGGTCGTCGGCTCTGAGCGTCGTGGCCTCGTCGACGCGCTCACCGTTGCGGAACACGTTCACGTGACGACGCACGGAGCCGTGCTCGTCGAGGATCCAACCGGTGGTCTTGGGCCACGAGGTCTCGAGCGTGCGTAGCACGTCGCCGACCGTGTCTCCGGCGATCTCGAGGTCGCGGTTGCCCCCGGCGAGGTCTTTCAGAGGAGCACGGAGCGTCACGACCGCCATCGGGCGAGCCTACCGCCGGGCCCCGACATGGGCTACCCGGTAGTGTCAGCGGTCGGTTTCGAGCCGTACTCGAAGTGCATCCCATCCGGTGTGAGGAAGCGTCCACCCCACAGGAACCCCCAACGCTCGAAGATGCGCACGATGCGTGGATCCATCGTCGGCCTTGCGCCGTATGGGTTCTCCGGCGCGTTGATGTCGATCGCCGCGCCGTAGGCATGCTGCGACGGCGGCGCGGTGGGACTGCGCGCGACCGTCCGCGCCGCGTAGCACCCCGAGTAGACGGTGAGTTCGTTGCCGAGGCCGGCCCGCTGGACATCGCTCAGCGCGCCGATCAGGGCCGGGAACAGCCGCCGGTTGCACGTCACCGATCCCAGGATCGGCACGCTCCGCGTGACGATGTGGGCGTCGTACCACGTCGGGTCGACCGTGAGATACGCGGGGTCGGCGGCCTGCGGATACCCGGAGAACTCGCCGAAGATCTCCTTCATCACGATCGGCGGGTTCACGCCGGACGCGATCCGCATGTAGGTGGAACCGCCGGGAGCCAGCGTTCTGATCGCCGCGTCCGGGATCAGGCGCTGCATCAGCGCGTCGAACCGGGGGAGCGTCATCTGGCCCGGGGGCTCGGCGAGCAGATACCGATCGTCGACGATACCCAGCGATCGTCCGACGACTCGAGACACGAGCATCTCGCTCCAGCCCACATCCGGGTCGGGCACCACCGCGCCGATCCGGACCGTCCGTGAGTCGAAGGTCATCGAGCCGCCGACGCCGAGATGCCGGAGCTTCGCGCTGGACTCGCCGAGGACCGCCTTGCCCGACCGAAGCGCCCTCGTGATCTCCTCCCGGTCGCTCGGCGCCACGAACGGCGCATACGCGGTGGGATCGACCGAGAAGGCGTCGATGGGGATCTCGTACGGCGGCGTCGGACGGTCGACCGCGGATCCGTCCGCGTCGTGCGACGACGTCATCCACCGGGTGTCGCCGGCGACGACCACGGTGGTTCCGAGGGCAGGCGTGGCGGCGGCGTCTGCCGACGTGCCGGGCGGCAGCGAACCGGTGATCCATGCGAGCCACGCACCCGGCATCTGCGCCGACGGGTCTGCGCTGGACGTTGGGTGCGGTGCGGCCGGCGTACGGGCAAGCGCGCTCGGGGCGGGGCGTGCCGCTTCGCCCCGGTCGGTTCGGACGAGCGCCAGGGCGCCGCCGACGATCAGGACCGCGACCATCGCACCGAACGCGAGCCGTCGCCGGCGAACCATCGCGCGTGCGGTCATCGAAGTCAGGCTAGCCATGGGCCTGCGCGGGTGACCGCTCGGAGGTCCCGTTGGTTCCCGTGCAGCGCGTAGCGGCGTTGGTCCTAGGCCGACGGTCCCGACCCGTATGTCCGCCCTTGTCCCTACAGGGAACGCGCAGCTAGGGTGTGGCTCCACGCGACGCGGGTAGGAACGCTCCGCCCGCGATCGCCGGGCTCGGCTCACGAACAGGAGGGAACAGGCATCATGCGTCACATCACCCCCCGTTTCGGGTCGCAACTGACCCGGATCATCACAGCGGTCGGCTTGGTAGCCGGCGCACTCGTCTTCGCGGCGCCTGCCGCGCAAGCCATCAACGTCTCATCCGTTTCTGTCGGCGCGGTGCACGCGTGCGTGCGCACGACGGCGGGTGTCGCGAAGTGCTGGGGCTTCAACGCCGTCGGCATGGTCGGCGACGGCACCAAGGTCGATCGGCTCAAGCCGACGACGGTGAAGGGATTGAAGTCCGGCGTCCAAGACGTCCAGGCGGTGTGGGATCACTCCTGCGCCGTGACGAACGGCGGCGCGGTGAAGTGCTGGGGCCACAACGGCGACGGCGAGCTCGGCGACGGGTCGCTAATCAAGCGCGTCACCCCGGTCCAGGTGGTCGGCCTAACCAGTGGGGTCCAGCAGGTCTCGCTCGGCTTCGATTCCGGCTGTGCGCTCAAGACCACGGGTTCGGTCTGGTGCTGGGGCTACAACGGCAACGGCCAGCTCGGCACGGGCGATCGGCAGTCGCAGCGCACCCCCGCGGACACCGGGCTGACGGGCATCACGCAGATCTCGGCCGGCTGGGACCACACCTGCGGGGTCACGAACGCCAACGGTGTCAAGTGCTGGGGCCAGGGCAAGCACGGCGAGATCGGCGACGGCGCCAAGAGCGACCGGCTCACGGCCGTGGACGTGACCGGCCTGGGCGGTACGGTCGACCAGGTAGCGGCCGGCTTCGATCACACCTGCGCGTTGATGACCGCCGGCACCGTGAAGTGCTGGGGGAACAACAACACCGGCGAACTCGGTGATGGGACGAACACCGACAGCACGCACCCCGTGACGGTGTCCGGCCTTTCGGGCGTTGCGTCGATCTCAGCCGGTTACAACCACACCTGCGCGGTGACCAACTCGGGAGCGGCGATGTGCTGGGGCGCCAACGAGTCCGGTGAGCTCGGGGACGGAACGACCAAGAACAGGAACACGCCGGTGACGGTGTATCGGTCGGGCTCCGGGGTCGCACAGATCTCGGCGGGTGGCTACCAGAAGAAGGGCATGACCTGCCTGGTGACCACCGCCGGCGCGGTGAAGTGCTTCGGCTCGAACAAAGGCGTGCACAACCTCGCGCCGATCGACAGCACGGGCGGCCAGCTCGGCGACGGGACCAAGATCGATCGGCACGTCCCGATCACGGTTCGAACCCTCACTGGCGCCAGCCCGGCGAACTACCGCCCCGACCTGTTGATCTCGAAGCACAAGGCCGCCGGCTTCGCCGGGAACGGCATCTACAACACGAGCGGTGCGAACCAGTCCAAGGCGACCTTCATGGCGCCGGGCGGCACGAAGCACTTCTTCGTGAAGGTGCAGAACGACTCAGGCAAGGCCGACACGTTCTTCCTGGTCGGGTCGCACACGGGACACGGCTTCTCGATCAACTACTCGAGCGGCGGCAAGGTGATCAAGAACGACGTCACCAAGGGCACGTACTTCGTGTCGGTGCCGGCCGGGGGTGAGAAGACCGTCGTGATCACAGTGTCGGCAAACAAAACGACCCGGCACGGCGCGTCGCGTTCGTTGAAGCTGATCGTCCGGTCCGCCGGCGACAGCGCGAAGGTCGACGCCGTGAAGGGAACGATGAAGACGACCTGAGCCTCGGCGCTCGGTTCAGCCTTGCTGCGGCCCGGGGCTTCGCCCCGGGCCGCAGCACGTGGAGGGTCGCGGTATCCGCTTCCGTCGGCCGCGTCGCTGTGACGAAGCGCACGCGCACATCCCCCGACAAGAACGTGAGATGGGTCGGTCTGGGGATCAACACCGCGCGTCCTCCCCGGTAACGTCCGTCCTGTCGTCGCGGCCGTCCGCAGCGACCACCCCCTGAAGCTTCCTCGAGCGGCAACGCGGTGCCCGTCCGGTGCCCGCGTTCGATGGAGAAGGGACAGGGATGGAACGGTCGACGCGCGTGGTCCTCGCGATCGAGGCACCCGAGGTGCTCGACGAGGTCCTGCACTTCCTCGATCGCAGCGACGCGGTTCGCGTGGTTGCGACCGCGGACGGCGAACGGCAGATCGTCGACGCCGTCACCCAGCTCGAGCCCGACGTCGTGATCGCGGAGCCGCGGTTCGCCGGCGCCGTTCCGGCGCCGGCGCCCTGTATCGCGATCGCGAGTCGGGAGTCGATCGCCGCGCTTCGCGCGGCGATCGCAGCCGGCGTGCGTGCGTTCACCGTGTGGCCCGAGGAGCGCGAGCGCCTCATGGAGCACGTCGAGGCTTTCGCCGTGGGTGCGAAGCACCTCGAACGGCGAGCGACCGTGGTCGCCGTGCACGCATCACGAGGCGGTGCAGGGTGCACCTTCGTCGCGACGCACCTCGCACGTGCGGCGGCATCGGCTGATCGATCCGTCGTCGTGATCGACGCGGATCCGTTCGGGGGCGACGTCGCGACCGCCCTCGGGATCGCCGACGGAACCGAGGGCGTGCATCCCGTCTCGGAGCTCTGCGACGTGGTCGACGAGATGACGCCCGGGTCGTTCACCGACACGGTGTTCCCGCACCACGAAGGTTTCGGTGTGATCGTCGCCGCGCCGCCCGAGGCGCCCGCTCTCGAGGAGCGCGCGATGGTTCGGGTCGTCGACCTCGCGGCGGCATCCGCCGACGTCGTCGTACTCCACACAGGCCTCGGCACGGATCGGGTCACGCGGGCATGCCTTCGCGCCGCAGACGCCGTCGTCGAGGTCCTCGCGCTCGACATCGCCTCGTTCCGGGCGACGGTCCGGACCCTGGCCAGGGTCGCAGTCGACGGGGTCGAGGACCGAACGTCGTTCGTGGTGAACCGCGCCGCCCGCGGCGAGGTCGTTCCGGCCGATGTAGAGCGTGTGTTCGGACGCGCGCCCGCGGCGGTGCTCCCGCTCGATACCTCGGTCCCACGCCTGCAAGATCATGGGCGGCTCCTGCCGCCACGCGCCCGTTCGGCGCGGGCCGTCGCGAGACTGAGCGACCGCCTGCTGGCTGAAACGGCCGAGCTCCGAGGTGCCGCGTGACGGTCCTCGGCGTCCTCTCCCTCATCGATGAGGTGCTCGGACGCGCCGGCCGCCGGCGCTCCCCCCGTTCCCGGGCCCACGAACCGGAGGGGGGAACGGGTGGTGCGGATACGTCACATCGCGACCACCGTCGTGATCGTCGCGACGGTGGCGATCGCGACACCGGCGCACGCCAACGTCGGGACCGCATGCAGCGCCTGGAAGGCCACGAAGACGGGAGGGCATCAGTCGGCCTGCTACGTGCGGAGCGCCGACTGGGAGGTCACGGCCAAGGGCCGGGGCTACTACGACGGTTCGACGCGGTTGGTCCAGATGAACATCGCGGTGTCGTTGCAATCCTCGATCGACGGGTTCACGTGGACCACGCTCGCGAGCCGCTCCTGCGGGTTCACGAGCGTCCCGTCGTCGTCTCCGGGAGGCTCGTGTCTGACCGCTGCCCAATGGGTCGACGCCGGCACGCTGTACCGGGCACGGACGTTCCTCGTGCTCTTCGAGGCGAACGGGACGGTTCGAACGACCAACCCGACCTACAGCCCCATCACATCCTGATCCTTCCTTCCACGTTCGGGATCGGAGTCGCGCGTGAGCGCTGACACGCTGCGCACGTTGCGCCGAGAGGTTCGTGACCAGCTACGCGTCCGCATCGACGCACGCGGGCTCGCGAGCGCACCCCCGGCAGAGCGACGCGTCCGCGTGCGCGACGAGGCGCTGGACCTGTTGCGTCAGCGCGGAGCGCTGCTCCCGCAGCGCGAGCTCAACCGCATCGTGAACGAGGTCTCCGACGATGTCGTCGGGTTCGGGCCGATCGAGTCCTTGCTCAAGGACCCAACGGTCACCGAGGTGATGGTGAACGGACCCGACGACGTATTCGTGGAGCGAGAGGGGCGCATCGAAAGGGTGCGCGATCGGCTATTCGAGGGGGAGGAGCCGGTCATGCATCTGATCGAACGCATCGTGGGACCCTTGGGCCTCCGGGTCGATCACGCGTCACCATGGGTGGACGCTCGGCTACCGGACGGTTCGCGGGTCCACGCGATTGTGCCGCCCCTCTCGCTCCGCGGTCCCACGCTCACGATCCGCAAGTTCTCGCCCGCACCCATCACGCCGGAGCTCTTGGTCGAGCGCGCGTCGGTCGGCCCACGGATGATGCGCTTCCTCCTGTCGTGCGTTCGGGGGCGCGCCAACATGGTCGTGTCCGGTGGCGCCGGCAGCGGCAAGACGACGATGCTCGGGATCCTCACCACGGCGATCCGCGACGACGAGCGGGTGATCACGATCGAGGATGCGGCGGAGCTGCGTCTGGCGAATCCGCACGTCGTCTCCCTCGAGGCACGTCCGGCGAACGTGGAAGGCCGCGGCGAGGTGTCGGTGCGCGATCTGGTCCGCAACGCGCTTCGGATGCGGCCGGATCGGATCATCGTCGGCGAGGTCCGAGGGGGCGAGGCGCTCGACATGCTGCAAGCGATGAACACCGGTCATGAGGGATCGCTCTCGACGGCGCACGCCAACTCCGCCCGGCACGTTCTCTGGCGCCTCGAGACGATGGCGATGATGTCCGACGTGGATCTGCCCGCTGCGCACGTTCGCGGACAGGTGGCGGCGGCGCTCGATGTGATCGTCCAGCTCGCGAGGCTTCGAGACGGCCGGCGGATCGTCTGGGAGATCGCCGCGGTCGAGGGCACGCGCGAGGGCGAGGCGGTCGTCGAGCCCGTGTTCCGCTTCCAGCCTCGGGCCGGTGACGGAACGTTCGAGGCGACGGGCTTCGTGCCTGCGATGGTCCATACGTTGCGGGCTCGCGGAGAGTCGCTGCCGGACGCGCTGTTCGACGTCGGGGTCGACCGCTGAACCCGCTCGTCGTCGTCGGCCTTCCGCTCGCCGCATGTTGTTCCGCGGCGGGCATGCTCGTGGCGCGTCGATCAGCGATCGGCGATCGGCTCGGGATCGTCGCCGCGACCGTCTCCGGAGCGCCGCGGGTGCGCAGGGACGACGTCCTGGTGTTCGGCTCGGCGGCGCTCGTTGGGTGGGCGGTGGCGCGAGTACCGGGACTCGTGGTCGCGCTCGTGCTCGCCGGCGTCGTGCGCGCGGTCAGACGACGACGCGCGCTGGCCGTCTCGCCCGTCATGGTCGAGGAGCGGTTCGCGGATGCGGTCGGTGCACTCGCAGCGGCGGTCCGGTCGGGAGCATCGCTCACGCAAGCCATCCG
>Ga0157378_10001191_pt1 | contig 23607 bp, 16 predicted proteins | sample M65metaG_FD_115309 | JGI IMG/M metagenome (GOLD analysis project Ga0157378, IMG submission 115309) | Miscanthus rhizosphere microbial communities from Kellogg Biological Station, Michigan, USA - M6-5 metaG | ecosystem: Host-associated > Plants > Roots > Rhizosphere > Soil | place: USA: Michigan...
CGACTTCATGAGCAGGGACGCTTCATTGTTCCACTGGTAGTTGAGGATGTAAATCCGCGGATCGATGGGGATGTAGGTGCCGGGCTGTTCGAGATCGCTGCGCACTTCGTAGTGCAGATGCGAGTTCGTGCTCCAGCCGGTCGATCCGACGGTGGCGATGACCTCGCCCTGCTTAATGGTCTGCCCGGCGCGCACTTTGACGGTGTCGCAGTGGCCGTAGATGGTGATGAAGCGATCGGAGTGATTGACCACGACGACATTGCCGAAGCGCCACCAGGCCACGCTGTCGCGCAGCGGATAGCGTCCGGCGAAGCTGACCACACCGTCGGCGGTAGCGTAGACCGGCGTGCCGGTGGGAGCCGAAAGATCGAGTCCTTTGTGAAAATCGGAGGTGCGGGTGAAGGGGGAGATGCGCATGCCGAACGGCGAGGTGAGCACGAACTGGTCGGACGGCAGCGGCAGGATGGACGGCGTGTGGCGCACCAGGGCGGAGTTCTCGGTCTCATAGCGGCCGAGGAGATCGAGTTGATCCTGCAGGCGGCGCATGGCATTGCGCAGTGCCGTCTCGCGGTGATGGGCTGCTTCGATGTGCAGCTCGCTGGGATCGCCCTTTCCGCTGTGAATCGGCAGCGAGAAACCGCCTACGCCGAGGTTGCGATCGAGCCCGTAGACGGTGACGAGCTTTTCCACGCGGATGCGCTGCTCTTCCAGGCTGCGCTCGAGCGACGTCATCTGCACGACGTTCTCCTGCAGGCGGCCGCGCTGGATGTCGCGCTCATCGCGCATCGACTTGACGAAGTTGTCCTTGTAGACGCGGCGGATGACGGTTGGCGCCGCTGCCATGGAGCCGAGGAGTCCGGCCAGGACGATCGAGAGCAGCACCAGTCCGGCCACGACGCGGCGACGGTCAAAGAAGACGTAGCGCACGCGGCGACGGATGTCGCTCGGAACGATCTGGATCTCGATCATGGCGATGCCCCGCTGGACTACGCGGGTCGGGCAATATAACACATGGGGTGTCGCGGAGGTTGGGCACCCATCCTGCGGCGAAGCGCGCAGGATCTCCGGCGGCACGCGCAAAGCGGCTTATCATCGCCCATGCCTCGAGTCCTTGCCCTCCTCGCGCTGCTGCTCCTCGCCGTCTCCGCTGGCGCGCAGACGATCATCTGGAACAAGTTCGATCCGATGGCCGTGCGCACCGATAGGACCGCGAGCGTGACTCTCGAGGTGCAGACCACCGGCACGCTCTCGGCGATGCGTCTCGACTACGCCAACGGCGGCTCGCTGACGATGTCCCAATCGTCGCCGGGACACTGGACCGCCTCCGTCCCAGCGGCCAAGCTGCTCGATGGCTATGCGTCCGATGACGTGAATCACAATTTCGTCGGCTTCATCCGCCTTCTGGCGTCGGACGGCTCCACGCTGGCGACGTACAACAGTTTCATCCAGGTCCTCGACGACCGCGTCCCTGCCGTCACCATCAAGACCCTCGGCGGGAACGCCCGCGCCACGACGCGAATCCTCAATCTCTTCCGCCCCGGCATCGACGCCGACCATGTTCAGCAGGCCGCCCAGCAGTTCTACGGGTACTACCACGATGACTACGACTTCCTGCAGATCCTCTTCGTCGAGCCGTCGTATCCGCAGAACCGCTACCACTTCGAGGTGCGCAACGACGTCGACGGCATCGGCGTAACGAAATTCAATTCCGCGCCGGCGTATGGAAGCGCCGGGAAACTGCAGGGCATTACCGTCTACCCGGTCGATTTCTTCTTCGACGCCGGCGAGACCGCGTTCTCGCACGAGCTCGGACATCAGTGGGTGCTCTTCCTCAAGAACAGCGCGCTGCTGCCGGGACCGCACTGGCCGCCGTCGACGATGGCCCGCGGCGTGATGGGATTCAACATCCCCGGCTCCTCCGTCGGCGGCGATTTTCCCTACGACGTGACCGCGGTGACGGCGACAACCGCGCGGGTTACCGATTCGCCGGTGACGAAGGAGTTCAGCGATTTCGACCTCTACCTGATGGGCCTCCTCCCCGCCTCGGCCGTCGCACCCGGAATCATCGTGCAGGGAACGCCGTGCAGCGGCTGCGTGCTGCCGAGCAGCACGCTCACCATCAACGACGTCATCGCAGTCAACGGCCCCCGCATCCCCGACGCCGTCGCCGCGCAGAAGCTGTTCGACGTCGCCGTGGTGGTGATCTCCCGGGACCGCCTCCTGACCGACGACGAGATGGCCATCCTCGAGTACTTCGCCGCCCGCGGCGAAGCCACCACCACCCTCCCCTTCACCGCCGGCTTCGCCCGCGGAACGACCAAGCCGTTCTACGTGGCCACGCGCGGATTGGGACGCGTCGACCTGCGGCTCGACCATCCGCCGAGAAGGCGGAGCGTGCGGCACTGAGCCGGCGAGGACGTAAAATCGACAGCCGTCAGGAGGCTGAAAAATGCGACAGGTCGTGATCTATCCCGGCGAAGACGGTTACTGGGTCGCAGAGTGCCCAAGTCTTCCGGGCTGTGTGTCGCAGGGAAAGACACGCGAGGAAGCGATCGCGAACGCGCGCGACGCGATTCGTCAATATGTCCTCGCTCTCGAAGAAGATGATCTTCCTGTTCCTCCCGATCTCTTCGAGACGATGGTGGTTGCGGTTTGACGAAACTGCCGCGCGTGTCGGGCCGCGAATGCATCGATGCGCTCACGCGCGCTGGCTTTGCGGTACGCCGACAGCAATCGAGTCACGTCGTTTTACGTCGTACCGAACCGTTCGCGCAGGTCGTCGTTCCCGATCACCGCGAGCTCGATCGAGGGACGTTGCGAGCGATTCTTCGACAGGCGGGACTCAGCGTCGAGGCGTTCGTCGAACTTCTGCGATGAATGCCAAATGCGAGACACCAACAAGGACCGCTGAACGCCGACGATCTGCAGCGATACGGCAATGATTGACAGCTTTTATCCGCGTATATCTGTGTCATCTCCGGGTCGCCCTTTCGATTAGGATTCCCCAGCCTTCAGAACGCCATATATCAAGAGAGGTCCATCGATGGCTAAGCGCCTCATCTTCATCCTCGCGGTCTTCCTTTCCTTCGGACTCTTTGCCCAACCGGCGAAGAAAGCGGACGCACCCGACTCGAAAGACAAATACGGCGAGAAAACCTTTGCCGGGCTCACCCTTCGCGAGATCGGACCGGCGCTCACCTCGGGGCGCATCATCGATCTTGCCGTCGATCCGAAAGACGGGCGGGTCTGGTACATCGCCACGGCAGGCGGCGGGGTCTGGAAGACCACCAACGCAGGGACCAGTTTCTCGCCCATCTTCGACGGTGAGAAGTCGCACTCCATCGGATGCGTGACCATCGATCCGCATGACTCGCTCGTGATCTGGGTGGGATCGGGCGAGAACAACAGCCAGCGCTCGGTGTCGATGGGCGATGGGGTCTACAAATCGATCGACGGCGGGAAGAGCTGGAAGAACGTCGGGCTGGAGAAGTCGGAGCACATCTCCAAGATCGTGGTCGATCCGCGCGACTCCAACGTCGTCTATGTCGCCGCGCAGGGGCCGTTGTGGGCGCCGGGCGGCGATCGCGGGCTCTACAAGACCACCGATGGCGGCAAGACGTGGAAGGCCGTGCTCACCATCAGCGAGAACACCGGCGTCACCGACGTCCTCCTCGATCCGACCAATCCCGACAGCCTCTATGCCTCGGCGTATCAGCGCCGCCGCCACGTCTTCACCCTCATCGATGGCGGCCCAGAGTCGGGCATCCACAAATCGACCGACGGCGGCAAGACGTGGACGAAACTGAAGGACGGTCTGCCGAAGGAAGACATGGGCCGCATCGGTCTGGCCATGGCCCCGCACAATTCGAAGGTCATCTACGCCACGGTGGAGTCGACGCGACGCGCGGGCGGCTTCTTCGTCTCAAAGGACGGCGGGTCGTCATTCAAGAAGGTCAACGACTACTCCGCGCCGGGCGCGCAGTACTACGGCGAGATCTTCGTCGATCCGAATGACGACGATCGCATCTACTCCGCCGACGTCTGGGTGCGCGTTTCCGACGACGGCGGCAAGACATGGCGCAGGCTCGACGAGAAGTGGAAGCACCCCGATAACCATGTGGTCTGGATCGATCCGGCCAGCAGCGACCACTTGCTGATCGGCTGCGACGGCGGTCTCTATGAATCGTTCGACCGCGCCGAGAACTGGAGCTTCAAGGCCAATCTGCCGATCACGCAGTTCTATCGCGTTGCGGCCGACGACGCCCTCCCCTTCTACAGCGTCTATGGCGGTACGCAGGACAACTTCTCCCTCGGCGGGCCGGCGCGCACGACCGACGCGCACGGCATCGTCAACGCCGACTGGTACGTGACGCAGGGCGGCGACGGTTTCCGCTCCGTTCCCGATCCGAAGGACTCGAACATCATCTATGCCGAGTCGCAGAACGGCGGCCTGGTGCGCTTCGACAAACGCAACGGCGAGGCGCTCGATATCGAGCCGCAGCCGGGCCCGGGCATGGATCCGCTGCGCAAGAACTGGGACTCCCCCATCATCGTCAGCCCGCACGACAGCAACCGCCTCTACTTCGCCGCGCAGTACCTCTTCCGCAGCGACGATCGCGGCAACGCCTGGAAAGCAATCAGTCCCGATCTCACCCGCCACATCGATCGCAACACCCTGCCGGTCATGGGACGCGTGTGGGGCGTCGACGCCGTGGCCAAGGGCGCATCAACGTCGTGGTACGGCAACATCGTCTCGCTGGCTGAGTCGCCGTTGAAGGAGGGGCTGATCTACGTCGGCACCGACGACGGCCTGATTCAGATCACCGAAGACGGCGGCGCGCACTGGCAGAAGATCGATCACATCGCCGGCGTGCCGGACATGACCTACGTCTCCCGCCTCGAGGCGTCGCAGCATGACGTCAACGTCGTCTACGCCGCGTTCGACAATCACAAGACCGGCGATTTCAAACCGTACGTGCTCAAGAGCAGCGATCGCGGCAAAACGTGGACCTCGATCAACGGCGACCTCCCCGCGCGCGGGATGACCTACGCGCTGGTCGAAGATCGCGTCAATCCGAATCTCCTCTACCTCGGCACGGAGTACGGCCTTTACATCTCGCAGAACGGCGGCGCGGCCTGGATTCCGCTGAAGGGCGGCTTCCCCACCGTGGCCGTGCGCGACCTCTGGTTCCAGAAGCGGCACGACGATCTGGTCATCGCCACGTTCGGCCGCGGTTTCTGGGTACTCGACAACGTGCAGCCGTTGCGGGCGATGACGCCGGCCGTCGCCGCCAATGAAGCGACGCTCTTCCCGACCCGCGACGCGGAGCTGTTCGTCGAGCGCGCGCAGCTCGGGCTGCCGGGCAAATCGTTTCAGGGGCAGTCGTACTTCACCGCGCCGAATCCGCCGTTCGGCGCCATCTTCACCTATTACCTCAAAGACGAATTGAAGAGCCGCCGCAAACAGCGTCAGGCCGCCGAGGCGAAGATCGATCAGGACAAGAGCAACGAGCCCGGCCACGCCCTGCCGCCGTATCCGACACTCGAACAGCTGCGCGCCGAGGAGCGGGAGATCGAGCCGTCGGTGGTGATGATCGTGTCGGATGAGGATGGGAACGTCATCCGCCGCGTCAGCGCCTCGGCGAAAGCGGGCTTCCATCGCGTGGCGTGGGACCTCCGTTATCCGCCGCCGTCGCCGATCGAGCTCAAGGAACCGGAGGCGGACGTTTTCCAGCCGCCGCCGGGCGGCCCGCTGGTGGCGCCGGGCAAGTACACCGTGCGCATCGCCAAGCGCGTCGACGGCGTCGAGACCGTGCTCGGCGCGCCGCAGACCTTCAACGTCGTCCCGCTCTATCTCTCGATCATGCAGGAGAGCGACCGCGCCGCCGTCCTCGACTTCCAGAAGAAAGCCGCGGCCCTGCAGCGCACGCTGATGGGCGCCGCCCGCGTCACGCAGGAATCGCTCACGCGCATCCAGTACATCCGCTGCGGCCTCGACGAGATCGCCGGCCCCGATCCGAAACTGGTCGCACAGGTCAACAGCATCGACACCGCTCTGCGCGACATCAACGACCAGCTCAACGGCGATCCCATCCTGCGCCGCGCCAACGAGCCCAGCCAGCCGTCGCTGCTCGATCGCGTCAACACTGCCGTCAACGGCCTGACCACGACCATGCCTCCGACGGCCACGCATCGCGAGTCGCTTGCCATTGCCCAGCAGCAAGCCGGACCACTCATCGAGCGCCTGCACAAGTTGATCGAAGTCGACTTGGCGAATGTTGAGAAACAGATGAACGAGCGCGGCGCTCCATGGACGCCGGGAAGGATTCCGCAACTCCCTCGGTGACGCTCCCATGAAACGACTCTTTCTGATTCTTCTCATCGCGGTCGTCGCCACCGGCGCCCAGGCGGCTCCCGCGGAATGGGCGCGGCACGCGAAGAACGTCGAGATCATCCGCGACGATTGGGGCATCGCCCATGTCTACGGCAAGACCGACGCCGACGCGGTCTTCGGAATGATCTACGCGCAGGCGGAAGACGATTTCAATCGCATCGAGAGAAACTACCTGCTGTCGATGGGCCGGCTGGCGGAAGCGGAGGGAGAGAAAGAGATCTATCGCGACCTGCGGATGAAGCTGTTCATCGATCCCGCCGACATGAAAAAGAAGTACCGGCAGAGCCCTGCCTGGCTGAAAGCGCTGATGGACGCATGGGCCGGCGGTTTGAACTACTACCTGGCCAGGCATCCCGAGGTGAAGCCTAAGGTGATTACACACTTCGAGCCGTGGATGGCCATCACCTTCAGCGAAGGCAGCATCGGCGGAGACATCGAGCAGGTCAGCCTCAAGGAGCTGCAAGCCTTTTACGAGAAGAGCCCGAGCACCCCGATCGCCGCGGACCTCCGCGTGTGGACGGAGCCGACCGGATCGAACGGCGCGGCCATCGCCCCGTCGAACACGGCCTCGCACCACGCGCTGCTGCTGATCAATCCGCACACCTCATTTTTCTTTCGTTCCGAGCTGCAGATGGTCAGCGAGGAGGGCCTTGACGCCTACGGCGCCGTCACCTGGGGCCAGTTCTTCATCTATCAGGGATTCAATGCGCACGCCGGCTGGATGCATACGTCGAGCGGAGTCGACAACATCGACGAGTACGCGGAGACGGTCACGAAGATGGGCGACCGTCGCCTCGTCTACCAATACGGAGCGGAGCATCGGCCGCTGCAGACGAGCACGATCACAATTCCCTACAAAACAGCCAGTGGGATGGCCACCAAAGTTTTCACCGTCTACCGCACGCATCACGGCCCGATCGTGCGCGAGGCCAACGGCAAATGGATCAGCGTCCGCCTGATGCAGGACCCGATGCACGCGCTGATTCAGTCGTACATCCGCACCAAGGCCACCGACTACAAGTCGTTCCGCAAATCGATGGCACTGCACACCGACTCGTCGAACAACACCATCTTCGCCGACGCCTCCGGCAATATCGCCTACTTCCACTCCAACTTCATTCCTCGGCGCGACAGGCGCTTCGACTGGACGAAGCCGGTCGACGGCAGCGATCCGGCGACCGAGTGGCACGGCGTTCTTTCCGTCGACGAGTCACCGAACCTGCTGAATCCGCGAAACGGCTGGCTGTACAACAGCAACAACTGGCCGTGGTCGGCGGCCGGTCCGAACAGCCCGAAGCGATCGGACTATCCGCTCTACGTCGAGCGCGGCGTCGAGGAGACGCCGCGCGGTTACCACGCGCTGAAGGTGCTGCCCGGGAAGAAGGATTTCACCGTCGATTCGCTGATCGCCGCGGCCTTCGACAGCGATCTGCCGGCGTTCGACAAGCTGCTGCCGCCTCTGCTGAAGGACTACGACGAGCTTCCTCCGAACGATCCCCTGAAATCAAAACTGGCGGAACCGATCGACACTCTCCGCGCCTGGGATCACCGCTGGTCCATCTCCTCGGTGCCGACATCGCTGGCCATCTTCTGGGCCGAGGAGCTGGGAAGGCAGGTCACCGCGGAGGCGCGCGCGGCCGGCATCATCGCTGACGATTACTCCGCCACGAAAGCGACATCCAGCGAGCGCCTTCAGGCGCTGGCCGCGGCATGCGACAAGCTCGCCGCCGATTTCGGGAGCTGGAAAACGCCATGGGGCGAGATCAACCGCTTCCAACGGATCAACGACGACATAGATCCCCCGCATTTTGACGACGCCCAGCCGAGCATTCCCGTCCCCTTCACTTCATCCCGATGGGGATCGCTGGCCTCATTCGGCGCCCGCTCCTGGCCCGGAACAAAGAAGTGGTACGGCACCAGCGGCAACAGCTTCGTCGCCGTCGTCGAATTCGGAAAACGTGTCCGCGCCCGCGCCGTCACCGCCGGCGGCGAAAGCGGCAATCCATCATCGCCGCACTTCAACGACGAAGCGGGGCGTTATGCAACCGGCAATCTACGCGAGGTCTACTACTACCGCGATCAGCTCAAAGAGCACACCGAGCGGCGGTATCACCCGGGGGAGTGATTGGGGGGGCTGTCATCGCACGCTGCCAACGTCATCGTGCCGGTCACTGGGGTTCGAAGTTCGTTCGACACTCTGTGAATCAAGACAGACCGTACGCGCCGGATATTCAGAACCTTGCCGACCACCGTCATTCCACTCACAAACCCGTCAACATCCATGCTCGCAAACATTTTGCGCAACCCTAGCACCCTCATATTCAGCACTTCGCAACTAGTGCAGGCGTAGAGTGAGGCCTGTCTATATATGAGCTAGGCGCATCCAAGTCGCCACCACACCATGTAGCCGTTAACATATGCCTATGCCAAAACACGACGTGTTTCTTTGTCATGCGTCGGAAGATAAAGCTACGTTCGTGCGTCCGCTGGCCGAAGCACTGACCGAGTGTGGACTCCGCGTATGGTACGACGAATACGAACTCCGCCCTGGCGACAGCCTCCGCGAGAAAATTGACCATGGCATCTCGAACTCGCGGCAGGGTATTGTTGTCGTCAGCCCGAGGTTCTTCGAACGCCGCTGGACCTCTTGGGAACTAAACGGTCTGCTCCAATGGCATCTTGCTTCGGAGCACCGTGTCATTCTGCCGATTTGGCTTAATGTATCCGCAGAGCAAGTGCGGCGCTTCTCACCGTCCCTTGCTGACGTCGTTGCCGTCCGAGCCGATATAGGAGTTGGGGCTGTCGCCAAAGTCGTCATCGAAGTTCTTGGCAACCCCGCGCTGCCGCTCGATACTGATGAACAACATCGCATCAGTCGCGCTCTAAGAGCCTTGCCCGTCGTGCTTGGTTTAGACCCAGCCCACGTTAGTCGCATGGCCCTCTTTGTAGTTGAAGGTGATTACCTCGTCGCGAAAGTCGTTATCGGTCAGCCAAAAAGCAATGTGCTACGAATAGGCGTTGAGGGTTCTCTCTCCGGCCGAGCATTTCAGGATCAAAGTATTATTAAGGTCGCTGATCTGCAGCAAAACCTTGTTAATATCACCGAGTTCGAAGCCGCACGGTCCATGCTTGTCGTGCCTCTGATTGGTTCGTCAGGTGATGTGTATGGTGTTTTGTCGTTCATCTCAAATGCGCCGGGTGGGTTCAGTACCGTACCGCTCGAGACGATCGACGCTGTGCGCGCTTTACTTGGTCCCATGATCGAACTCGTATCGCTTTCGCGGAACTCCTAACTCCATGCAGGAGCCGACCGTGTCGCGCTACCGGCAGGTGGAGCCGCCGGTCTGAACCTCGAGGCCATCGCAGATGGATGGGAGCACTGAATGGGCACCCTCGATGATGAGGCAGACCGCAAAGGCGCATTCTGCCAGCGACGGCGACTTCCGTCGCGCAATCAGATCCGAGTTGCGTTACGTTGGGTTATCCGATGTGATCCCAACGTACTTCCCGAGAGGAGCGTTACGGATGTTGCTCAAAAAGACGACTCGTACTGGTTATTGCCTGCTCGGCATCCTTTACATTCTGCTCGGTGCCGGGTCGATGCTGCTACCGACAGGCTGGTTGCCGCGGGGCCTGGCTGGCAAACTGCTGGCCGGAGAGACTCTGAGTCCCTTCGCCGCGCATCTCCTGCAGGAATTCGGCACAGTCGTCCTTGCGCTCGGCTTTGTGTTTCTCTGGTGTGCGCGCCGCAGGGAGTACAACGTCAGTCTTCACTGGGCGATCACGTTCTACTTCTCGCTGGACGCCCTGATTCACTGGGTCGGACCGGATGGCCTCATTGGCTCCTGGTCACGGGGCATCATCAATTCCATCCCGTTTGCGGTGATGTTGCTGCTCGGATTGCTGCAGCTCCGTGCGTCCGCGCGAATGCCACCATCCCCTGCGCTTGCTCCTTGAGATCGTCGATAACGCCCATGTCACTTCTGCTTCTGCAGCAGCAAAATGCCCGACGGATCGTTATTCCGGTCGTGACCAACGAGGTCGGTGTACTTGAACCGCAGGGTGCTCGGGTTGTCGTTCGTCGCTTGACCTCGAATGATGCCGCTCTCACCGTCCAGATTCTCGTAGATGAAGTAGACGTTTCGGTCGCGAATCACGCCAACCACGGTGCTGAAGGTCGTTGCGCCGCCGCTCGTGATCTCACCATGCATCGCCAGCACGGGATCGCCATGACGCTGCGCGATCGTCACGACGCCTTTTTCAACGCCGCCATGCGACATTCGGAGCTCCATTGACCACTGGCCTGCCAGGGAAATCGGCGTCGTCACGCCAGGATCGGCGCGAAGTCGATAAAACGCGCCAAATAGAATGCTGAAAACCAACACAAACCCGGCCAGCGATCCACCATACTTGATCGTACCGCCGAGAAGTTTCCCCTGACCCTCTGCCTGCGCCTGCAGAACCCGAAACAAAACGTATGTGAGAAGGAGACTGATCAGTGCAAGCCCGATCACAATCATGAAGAAGCGAAGATCACTCACGTCCTGGGGTCCTCCGTGGCGCGAGTGTAACCGTTCGCAGGCGCGGAGATGACAGATCGGTTCCGCCAGCGTAGCCGTACACGCTTTCGGCTAGAGCGGCCTGGTTTGAGATCCTTCAGCCGCGCTCCGCCGGCTTCAGCATGACAATCCAATGGCCTTAACTTAAGCGTTTGCGAGCGGAGCGCTGGCGTCTCGCCGGCTGGCTCGGCGGCGTCCTCGCCGCCGAATGGGAGGCTTGCGCAAGCGTGGTGTTACCAGCGAGATTCGAGGGTTTGCCGGTTCGGCAGCGAGGACGCAGCCGGGCCAGCCGGCGCGGACGCCAGCGCTCCATTGCGCGCTTAAGTTAAGGCCATTGGCATGACAATCTAAAGATTCTTCGCTGGTCAGGATCTCAGCGTTTGCTCAACGGGACAGAGTAGCTACACGGTTTCAGCGCAGAAACCGCAGTTTGAGATCCTTCGCTCGATGCTCCATCGACGGCGACGAGGCGCCGCCTCACTGCATCTGTGAAGAAATCGCGGTGGTTCGATTCGTTTTGAACCATGCATGGTGCGTTTCGAAGCGGCGATGGTGCGATCTCGCATCATGCATGGTGCGTTTCGAAGCGGCGATGGTGCGATTTCGCAACACGCGTGGTGAATTTCGAAGCGGCGATGGTGCGATTTTGCACCATGCATGCTGCGTTTTGAAGCGTGGATGCTGCTCTTTCGCACCATGCATGCTGCGTTTCGAAGCGGCGATGGTGCGATTTCGCAACACGCATGCTGCGTTTCGAAGCGACGACGGTGCGATTTTTGGAGTTGACCGGTTTCGTGGACACCTGACGATGTTCGGGAAAACGCACGACTTAAAGAGGAGCGGGAGATCCTGTCAAAAGCCGCGGCCTGGTTCGCGCGGGAGACCGAGAAGAAGTCGAAAGGATCTTCCTCTTCAGACTCAGAAGCTGTGAAGAAATCGCTTCTTCACGGAAGCTTGCAGAAGCACAGACAAGAGTGTCTGTGCCACATTGACCCTTCCACAGGGCAGAGACGCGCAAGAAGCAGGACCGATGTGGCACAGACACTCTTGTCTGTGCTGGTTAGCTTCGGGACCGTTGAGAAGATCAACACGCCGTCTCCGCGATTTCCTCGCAAGCTCTCAGGATGACAGATTGTCATCACGGGTTTTTCAGCCGCTCAGTGCCGCACCGCCCTCCCCCGCGCGGGCGTCGACGCGATCGTGAAATCGGCTCGCATCAACACGATCGTGTACGGGTTCCACGTTGAGAGCGCGTAGTAGATCGAGAGCGTGCTGCCGGAGACGCGCGTGAAGCGCTCGATCATGTAGGGCGCGTAGATGCCGCCGGGAGTGGTGCGGGGGTCATTGCCGCCGATGGTCGGGCCGTTCAGTCCGTCGTTTGGCGTGATGCTGGGATCGTGCACGAACTTGCCGGCCGCGCCGTCGCGTCTCTGATTGAAGATGAGCTGAGGCTCGGCCCATGGACCCCACGGATCCTTCGCGTACGTGAAATAGACGCCGGTCGTCGACGACGATTGGCGGCCGCCGTCGTACGTCATCAGCCAGAGACCAAGCGCCGGCGAGTAGGTCACCGAAACATTGCCGATGCTCGGGCCGGCCTTCTCCGCCACGACCGGGACCGCGGCGGATTCGGAGCTAGACCACGTCGGCTGCCCATTCACCAGACCGGTGAAGTATCGCGTGCCGGCGCCGGTATCGAAACTGCTCGCCGGAATCGTGGCCAGGTAGACATCGCTGGCGCGGTACGCTCCGAGCCCGAACATCATCACGTCGCTCCCCGACGTATGCAGCGAAGGGGTCATGAACTTCCCATTCGGCCTGGTCGAGATCGTGCGCAACAGTGTGAACGTCCGCGTTGTCTCGTCAAAACGCGTGAGCACCGAGTAGGCGTTGATGTCCGGCGTCGGGAGGTTCCTGTCCAGGCCGGTGTGGCAGACGATGAAGGTCCCCTTATCCAGATGGATCCCGGCGTTGGGGACTTCGTTCCCTGCCAGGCTTACCCCCGGCACGCGCACGAAGAACGGCGTGCCGTCGGTCCTGGTGAAGACGTCGAGAAAGAGACCTTGGGCCGGATCGGTGCTCGTGCTCGACGCCATCGTGTCCGAGGCGAAGTAATCCTGGGTCGGGCCGATGCTGTCTCCGAAAAGGAAGATGAGGCGTCCCTGTGACTCGAACGACGCGCCGAGATCGGTGCCGAGAAGGCTGGCGCGCGTCGAGGTTTGGCTTGTGGTCGGCTTGCATTGACCGGTGGCCGCCTGCGATGTGTAGTCGCAGTCGCCGATCATCTGCTCGACTTTGACCGACGACCCGGGAATCCAGGTCAGCGTGGTGCTGGCGACGACCGCTACCGGAAACAGGCACGCGATCAGGATGGTCACGCCCAGGCTCTTCATGATCGTCCTTTGGACGTTGGCATGGCCGTCGTGCTTACACGCCCGCAGTCGCCCGCGCGATCCGCATTTGAAGATATCGCCGCCCCGCGGCTGGCTTCACAGGTTTCGTTACACTGCACGCATGATTCGCACATCCTTCGCCCTCGTCCTCCTTCTCGCCGCCTTCTCCTCGGTCGCCGATGAGGCGCGCAACAAGGCCATTCACGACGCCACGGTGCTCGTCGATGAAGGGAAAATCGAGCAAGCCATCGCCGCGCTGAAGAAACTCGTCGCGGACGATCCCAGCGATGCCCTGGCGGCGTACGAGCTCGGGCTGGCCTACGCCGCGAAAGGCGACAACGCGAACTGCCGGGCCACACTGGAGCCGTTGGCGGAGACGAAGAGCAGCGTGCGGGCGCAGGTACTGGGCATGCTCGGCAACTGCCTCGATCAGATGGGCGAATCCGACAAGGCCATCGCCGCCTATCGCCGAGGACTGGAGAGCGCGCCGGACGAATCGGGGTTGCTCTTCAATCTCGCGGTCACGCTCGTCCGGCATGGTAAGGCGGACGAGGGCCGTGAACTTCTGAAGCACGACATCGAGAAGAATCCGATGCACGCATCCGCGCATCTCGTCCTCGGCCAGGTCTTCGAGGCTCAGGGCTTCTATGTTCCGGCGACGTTTTCGTATCTCCACTTCCTCGCGCTGGAGCCGGCGTCGAGCCGCTCGGCGATCGCGGCCAGCCGTCTCTCCCAACTCCTCGGCCGCGGTTTCGAGAAGACGAAAGCGGGAGCCAACATCACCATCGACACGAGCGCCCGAAAAGAGGAAGGCGACTACACCGGCATGCAGATGATGATCGCCATCGCCCGCGGAGCGACGATCGAGAAAAAGAAAAAACTGACCGAGTTCGAAGAGCTGCAGGGACAACTCAGCAGCATGATCGTCATGTTCGTCGAGCTGGCCGGCGCGGAGCACGACGACTTCACCTCACGCGTCCAGACACCATTCTTCACCTCGATGCATAAGGCCAACCTGTCCGATAGCTTCGCCGGAGTCGCGCTGGCGACGCTGAAGCTGCCGGGGACAGAGCCGTGGGCGAAGGCGCACGAGAAGGAGATCAGCGCCTACTTCGACTGGATCCGCCCGCAGCTGCTCCGGCCGACGGTGATCCTGCCGAAGTAGTGATCGCGTAACGGGCAATTCGGGAAAGTAAGCCGGCAACAGCGTTTAATTAACGTTGCCGGCGTAGCGCTTGCTCCGTTCCGGACCTACGTTAGTACGATCCGGTTCATCCCACAGGGGTCCTCAGAAAATTAAGGAGTCATCGCGATGAAACATCGTTCTCTGTTTCTGCTCGCAACGCTCATCTGCGCGTCCTCTCTGCTTGCGCAGCAAACACAGCTATCGCCGGGCGTCGGCAACGCCGTCCTCCTGGCGAAAAACAGCATTCAGATCGATCAGTCCGCGGTCGTGGTCTCGGGCGACGTGATCGTGAACAATGCCACCACCGGGCCGGTGCTGGGCGAGCTGGCGCTGTCGCTCGATCGCTCCGCCACCACACCGGCGGGGTACAAGGTCGCTGCGACATCGATCGATCTCGATCAGTCAGCGGTTGTGGGCGGCAACATTTACTACAACACTCTGACGAATCAAGGGACCATCGCCGGCACGCAGTTCTCGCCTTTGGCGTTGCCTGTATTCGCGAACCTTCCGACGGTATCGATACGTCCGGCCGGTTCCGATAACGTCAACGTTCCGAATAATGGCCAGCTCACTCTGGACGAAGGCGCGTACGGCGATCTCGTCGTCGGCAATTCAGCGACGCTGCATCTGACCGGCGGTGGCTACGCGTTTCGATCGATTACGGTCAAGAGCGGCGGCGCGATGCGCTACGCCGCGCCCACCGACATCGTGGTGAACGGGCGGGCCGACTTCGGAGCCAACTCCGTGGTGCAAGCCGAAAGCGGCTCAGGCCTCACCCCGGCGGTAATCCGCATTCAGGTCAACGGCATCAATGGCTCGGATGGCGCGCTGCTCTCGACGCCTCCAGCCGTTCACGTCGGACAGGGCGGCACGATGTTCGCCAATCTCTACGCCACCGCGGGCTCGATCGTCCTCGAACAGTCGGTGGAAGGAAACGGCGCGTTCCTCGGGAACGACATTCTGGTCGGACGCTCCAGTCACATCACCATCAACAGCGCCTTCAATCAGGCGCCGACCGCGAATTCACAGACTGTCTTTACGAGCGGCACGACGCCGCTGGTGATCACGCTCACCGGATCGGATCCCGAGGGCGGGCCGCTGACGTTCAGCATCGTCTCCGGACCACACGCGGGAACGCTTTCCGCGCCGGCGTCGGCGTCGCCAACAAGCGCGACCGTCACCTACACGCCCTCAGCCGCGAACGTCGCCGATTCGTTTACCTTCCGCGTCCGCGATCAGTCCGGGGCTACCGGCGATGCGAACGTGTCCATCAATCCGACAGCACAGGAACCGCCGCCACCTGATCCGACTACGGTCGTAGCCACCGACAGCGCCGCGCAGACGACGAAGGACGTCCCCGCCACGCTGTTGCTCCGCGGCGCGGCGCCCGCCGGTGTCGCGCTCACGTTCTCCATCGTTTCGGGCACCGGACCGTTCCATGGCTCGCTCGGCGCGGTCACGCAGGGCTCCGAATCTCCGGAGCGCAGCGCCACCGTGGTCTACACACCCGATCCCGGATACACCGGCCCGGACTCGTTCCAGTTCCAGGCCTGCGGCACGATCGCCAGCGTCAACGTCTGCGATGCGGCGTCGTTCTTCATCATGGTGCAGGCGGCGCTATCCGATCCACCGAGCATCGCCCACGACGTCGAAGTATCGACCGAGCCGGAGACCACCGTGGTTCTCTCGCTCGGCGCGACCTCGATCATGACCGCCAGCCGCCATTTCGTGGCCAAGCCGCTGGCGGCTACGCTCGAGCCGGTCGCCATCGCCGGAAATGTCGCCGACGCGAATGGCGATCAACTCGGCGACAACGCCAATGCCCTGCCGGGCTCGGCGCCCATCTTCATGAGCGCCGGCGTCGGCCAGACCGGCACCGCCGGCTCCGGCGGAACGGTGCGCATGCAGTTCGAGTGGGACATGACCAACGTCACCGGCTCCGCTGGCGCCCTGCAGAGCGCGCAGGTGATTCTGCCGACGAACCGCGGCACCGTCGATTCGCTCGACACGTTCTTCTATTGGATCACCGCCAGCGGCGACGGCAATCTGACCAACTCGGATTTCCAATCTCCCGCCGAGCAGATTCCCGATGCACTCATGACCGTGCCTCCAACGATGCCCATCGGCGGTGACGGCACGTTCAGCTTCAACGTTCTCGATCAGGTGCGCGCCTCAGCGCAGAACGGCTACTCGTTCTTCGCCATCCAGGGCCGCGTGAACGAAAGCCTGGCCGGCCCGGCCCGCGGTCTCCAAGTCCGCACCACCGCCAGCGGGAACCTGACCAGCAACAACGTCCCGATGCTCTCCCTGGCCACGCCCGGCATCACCGCGCCGCTGATGTACAAGATCACCACACTCCCCTCGGGCGGCGTCCTCCGCGACAGCCAGAACCAGCTGATCACCACCGTGCCCTACGATCTCTCCAGCCCGCAGGTCAGCTACACCCCCAACACCGGCTTCCTCGGCCTGGACACGTTCTCCTTCAGCGTCAGTAACGGAGTCACAACCAGTTCCGCCATCGGCCGGATCACCGTCGCCATCGCGAACTGCCAGACGAATCCGGCAGGGTGCAACAACGGACGTTAGGTCTTCAACTTTCCGGAACCGCCCGAGGTCACACCTCGGGCGGTATGACCTTCCCGCCGAGACGTTTCTTGATCACGATCGGAATCGCGATCAACGCCAGCAGTAGCGCGCAGACGATGGCCAGGCGGCGCAGCGCATCACCCTGCGTCATCGTGCCGTTGACCAGCGAATCGGCGCAGTAGGTGAAGACGATGTGGGAGGGGATGACGCCGAGGAGGGTGGCCCAGAAGTAGTCGCGGAAACGCATGCGGGCGATGCCGGCAGCGTAGTTCCAGACGGCAAAGGGCGGGCCGGGGATGAGGCGGACGATCAGCATCGAGGTGAAGCCGGCGCTCTCGACCTGGCGGCGCACGGCCTTGCCGGCGCTGCCGAATTTTTCGAGCAGACCTTCGCCGAGGAAGCCGCCGACGTAGTACGAGGCGATGGCGCCGAGCATGCCGCCGGCGATGGCGTAGACCGCGCCGAGCTTCCATCCCCAGATCACGCCGGCGGAGATGACGAAGATGCTGGCCGGGATGGCGAAGACGCAGCCGGCGGCATAGAGCGCGATGAGCACGAGCGGGCCGTACCAGAGACCGCGCAGCCAGGTGATGAGATCGACGATGTGCGCCTTGGTCAGGTAGGCGCGCAGTGGTGAAAAGTAAAGGGCGACCACGCCTCCACCGAGTACAGCCAGCACCGCCAGCTTGATGGCGTTGCGCCGGTTCATCGAGGATGAACCGCCACGCTTCCGGTCACGCCCGGATCAATGATGAGGTTGCGGATGCCGCAATTCTTCTGGATCGACTTGAGCACGTCATGGACGCCGGCGTCTTTCACGTCGAGCGTCACGCCGCGCTTCGCGGGCGCGGCGATGGCGGCAGAGGCAAACAACAGCGTTGCGATGAGAAGGACCGGTCTCACGCGTCGCCACAACGAGCGGGTGTTCGTCAGGCATTCCGCTCCCATCGTGACGTTCAGGGCTCCGATGTCAGCATCTCCCTCGCCCGCACCTCGGTGGTAAGCGACGGCGCGTCCGGACCTTTGGGATGGGTGACACCGGAGAGTGTAGTCATGGTGACGCGGCTCCATCGCGCGGGGATGTCGAGGGTGACCTCGATGGTCGACGTCACCGCGGCGTCGGCGGGCGTATCGAAGATGAGCGCGCCGATGCGATCGACGGTGCGCACGAAGGAGAGCTCGATGACGGCGACGGAATGGGCGCCACGCTGTTCGACCGCGCGGAGCGTGGCCCGGCCCGGGATCGTCTTCACAGCATGGCCGAGGGAGTCGTAGCAATCGGCCAGCTGCGCGGCGGGAACGTTCCACGACGCGCCGACGGCCAGCGGAAAATTGGCGATGCAGAGATTGCTGGCCTCCACACGGAGCGACCGCTGCGCCAGTTCGACCAGGCCGATGCGCTCGTCATCGTCAAGGGGTTTGCCATCTCCGGGCGTGACCTCGATGTTCTTCCCCTTCACCACGAACTGCAGCGTGCGGCCGTTCATGGCTCCGATCTCGCTCTTGGCGTCGTCCCCGTGCAACACGCGGCCGTAGACGCGGCGCGAGTGGATGCCGGCAACGTCCCGCGACGTGGTGGTATCCACGTACTCCTCGCGATCCATCTGCGAGATGCGCTTGTTCGACAGTTCTTTGCCATCGACGGCGCGGACGACACTCGTGCCGCTGATCTGAAGCTCGGCGGCACCGTGGACTGTCGTACCGACGGGCGGATTGATGATCGGAGCGATGCGGACGGTGTCGACGGCGATTGCCGAGGATGCGAGGAACAGCAGGATTAGGGAGAGTTTTCCAGCACAGACAAGAGTGTCTGTGCCACATTGATCCTGCTGTCGATGCTCGGAGGGCCGATGTGGCACAGACACTCTTGTCTGTGCTCCGGTGGACTGCCGCGATCTGCGATTCATCAAGCCAAGCTCTCGACGATGATGGCAATGCCCTGTCCGCCGCCGATGCAGGCCGAGGCCAGGCCGAATCGTTTCTGGCGGCGGCGCAACTCGTAGAGCAGCGTAATCACCAGACGCGTTCCGGATGCGGCCAGCGGATGACCGAGGGCGATGGCTCCACCGTTGACGTTGAGCTTTTCCATATCCACGCCGAGCTCTTTCGAGACCGCCAGGATCTGGCCGGCGAAGGCTTCATTGATCTCGATCAGGTCGAGCTGATCGAGCGACATCCCCGCTTTCTTCAGCGCGATCTTCGTCGATGGCACCGGCCCGATGCCCATGATGTCGGGATCGCAGCCGGCGATGCCCCACGAGACGATGCGGCCGAGCGGCTTCTTGTTTTTGGCGTTGTCGGCCGAGGTGACTACGACCATGGCCGCGCCGTCGACGATGCCGCTGGCGTTGCCGGCGGTGACGAAACCGTCTTTGGCGAAGGCTGGCTTCAGTTTGGCCAGCCCTTCCATCGTGGTATCGGGACGCATGTGATCGTCGGCGGTGATCTGCTCACCTTTGCGGCCGACAGTGACCGGCACGATCTCGTCCTGCAAGCGCCCCGCGGCATCGGCGGCGCATTTCTGGCTTCGCAGCGCGAACTGGTCCTGCTCCTCGCGCGAGATGTTGTACTTGCGCGCCAGATTGTCCGAGGTCTGGGCCATGTAGAGGCCGACGTAGCTGTCGAGGAGAGCCACCATCAGCGAATCTTCGAGCGCGCCCTGTCCGAGCTTGAGTCCCTTGCGCGCGCCGCGGATGACGTGCGGCGCCTGCGACATGTTCTCCATGCCGCCGGCGAGGATGGTGGTCGCTTCATCGAGCTGGATCTGCTCGGCGGCGCTGATGATCGACTGGATGCCGGAGCCGCAGAGGCGATTGAGCGTCAGCGCCGGCACTTCTTTCGGGACGCCGGCCTTGAGTCCGACATGACGTGCGCCGTAGATGGCGTCGCCCGAGGTCTGCAGGGCGTTGCCGACGATGACGTGGTTCACTTCCTCGGGCGCCACGCCGCTGCGCGCGAGCGCGCCTTTGGCGGCGACCACGCCGAGGTCGATGGCGCTGATGTCGCTGAACGAGCCGTTGTACTCGGCCATCGGCGTGCGGGCGCCGTCGAGGATGACGATGTCTTTCATAGATTCTCCTGGAGCAAAACGTAGGTCGGACTCTCTAGCCCGACCTCTTGTGAATACGCCTCGTCACTGCAGTTTCAGACCCTGATCCGCCGGTCGGACTGGAGAGTCCGACCTACGTTCTGTTCAAAACCCCTTCGGCAACTTCATGCCGAGGTTCTTCACCAGAAACGCCATCTGGTCGGTCGTTTCTTCGATGATCTTGCCGGTCGGCTTGCCGCCGCCGTGTCCGGCGCGGGTCTCGATGCGGATCAGCACCGGCGCGGGGCCGGCCTGCGCTTCCTGGATCGAGGCGGCGAACTTGAAGCTGTGTCCCGGAACGACGCGGTCGTCGGTGTCGGCGGTGGTGATGAGCGTGGCCGGGTACTTCGTGCCCGCTTTGACGTTGTGGTACGGCGAGTAGGCGTAGAGGGCCTTGAACTCGTCAGGATTTGCGGACGAGCCGTAGTCGTCGACCCAGTAGCGGCCGGCGGTGAACTGGTTGAAGCGCAGCATGTCCATGACGCCGACCGCGGGGAGCGTGGCGCCGAAGAGATCGGGACGCTGCGTGAGAACCGCGCCGACGAGCAGGCCGCCGTTGCTGGCGCCTTGCACGGCCAGCTTGGCCGGCTTGGTGTAGCCATTCTTCGTGAGGTATTCGGCAGCTGCGATGAAGTCGTCGAAGACGTTCTGCTTGTGCAGCTTCATCCCCCCTTCGTGCCACGCCTCGCCGTACTCGCCGCCGCCGCGAAGGTTGGCCACGGCATAGACGCCGCCCATGTTCATCCAGGTGAGGCGCGAGATGGAGAAGCCCGGCGTCATGGAGATGTCGAAGCCGCCGTAGCCGTAGAGCAGCGCCGGGTTGTTGCCGTCGAGCTTGAGGCCTTTCTTGTAGGAGATGAACATCGGCACTTTGGTGCCGTCCTTCGAGGTGTAGAAGACCTGCTTGACGACGTAGTCCTCGGGCGTCATGGCCACTTTGGCGCGGAAGACCAGCTGCTTCTCGCCGCTGGCGATGTCGTAGCGGTAGACGCTCGGCGGCGTGGCGAAACTGGAGAAGGTGTAGAAGGTTTCGTTGTCGTCGGAGCGGCCGCTGAAACCGCCGGCGCTGCCGATGCCGTCGAGCTCCATGGTGCGAACGAGCTTGCCGGTCGTGTCGAACAGGCGGATCTCGCTGTGCGCGTCGCGGAGATAGTTGGCGACGAAATGGTGGCCGATGTAGTCGACGCCCTGCAGCTTGGCGTCGCTCTCGGGGATGATCTCCTTCCAGTTCTCGCGGCCGGGATTGCGGAGATCGATGGCGATGAAGCGGCCCTTGGGGGCGTTGAGATCGGTGCGGAAGTAGAGCACCGGACCATCGTTGCCTACGAACGAGTAGTCGTTCTCGATCTTGTCGACGATGGCCACCGGCATGGCGTAGGGGTCCTGGAGATCTTTGACGTGGACCTGGTTCTTCGCCGCCGTTCCCGCGGTGGTGGTGATGATCAGGTAGCGGCCGTCTTCGCTGACGTCGGCGCCGTAGTTCCACTCCGGCTGCGCGGCGTCGTAGTAGACGACCACGTCATCGGACGCGGGCGTGCCGAGTCGGTGGTAGTAAACCTTCTGGTCGCGATTGAGACTCTGATACGCCTTCCCCGCCTCGACGGCCGGAAAGCGCGAGTAGAAGAAGCCTTTGTCGTCTTTGGTCCAGGAGACGCCCGAGAACTTGACCCACTTGATCTCGTCCGGGAGTTGCTGGCCCGTAGCCACATCGACCACCCGGATGATTTCCCAATCCGACCCCGCCTCGGCGACCTGATACGCGGCGTACTTGGCGTCATCGCTGATGGAGAGGCCGCCGAGAGCCACGGTGCCGTCCTTCGACCAGCCGTTCGGATCGAGCAGGACGCGCGGGGTGTCGCCCCATTTGTCGACCGTGTAGACGACGTACTGATTCTGCAGGCCGTTGTTCTTGGAGAAGAAGTAGCGTCCGCCGCGTTTGTACGGTGTGGTGTATTTCTCGTAGTTCCAGAGCGTGGTGAGCTGCTTGCGAATCGGCTCACGCTCGGCGATCGCGCCGAGATAATCGAAGGTGATCTTGTTTTCGGCGGTGACCCAGTCGGCGACCTCCTTCGAGGTGCGCACGTCGGTCTCCAGCCAGCGGTAAGGATCAGGCACTTTTGTGCCGTGATAGTCGTCGACCTGGTCGACCTTCTTCGTCTTCGGATAGTCGATCGGCGCCGCGGATACGGCGAGGGTGACGAGCGCCAGCGCTCCGGTCATGAGGGCCGCGAGGGTGCGGTGATGCATGTTCGAATCCTCCTGGTGGGTGTGTTCAGGACTTCGGGCGGCGCGATTATAGGTGCCGACGCCGTGGTAACAGCAATGCGATGCCGGCAAGTTCCACGACCACGATCCAGATACTCCCTTCGATCCCGAACAGGCCGCCGGTGAGCCAGGGGGCGCCGCGGCCGACCGTGCGCAGGACGGTCTCGCTGGAGACGTAGCCGCTGACGTTGTAGCCGAGGATCGGGCCGGAGAGAAGGTTCCAGCCTAGATGGATACCAATCGGGAACCAGAGCCTCTCGTAGCGCGCGTACGCCAGGGCCAGGAGGAGGCCGGCGAAGAAGAGGTTGGCCATCGCCAGCGGCGAGAAGGCGTTGTTGCCGGCATGAAGCGCGGCGAAGACGATTGATGAGAAGAGCACCGCGACCGGTCGATGCGTCCGCCAGATCTTCTGGAATGGATAGCCGCGGAAGAGCAGCTCTTCGTGAAAGACCGCGGGCAGATAGACCGCGACCAGCTCGATCCACGGAAAGCCGTTCCCGGCCACGTGCCGCAGCCGCGTGGTGAGCATGACCAGCCCGTCCGCCGCACCGATCAGCAGGATGGCCAGGCCGCATCCGAGAAGCGCCTCGCGAACGGCCAGACGCGGCCGAACGAAAAAGCCGAGGCCCCAGAGGCCGTTCTCGAGGATCCCGATCGTCCCGAAGGTCGCCGCGCAGACGCTGATCAGCGAGATCCATTGATTGAAATAGGCACCGAAGAGCGCGGCAACGTAACCGACCGAGAAGAACGTGGCCAGATAGAGCGCGACGAAGAGGCTGAGCGCGGCGACGATCTGCGGCAACCGGCCGGAGTGCTCAGGCGATGCGATGACATCCTCCGCAAAAGAAAACGGCGGCCGAAGCCGCCGCTTTCCGAACGTTTCTCACGGGGAACTGCTACTGCGCGGCCTCGACGATGATGCCGATGTTCTTGGCGCCGCTGGCGCGGGCCATGTCCAGGAACTTCATCGTGGCGTCGTAGTCGACGTCGGGAGAGCCTTGGAAGAAGACCATCTTCGACTGGTTGCCGTGCATGATGTCGCGGATGCGGATCGGAAAATCGCCCGGGGTCACCTCATCCTTGTTGATGTAGATGTGATTGTCCGGCATCAGGCGCAGGATGATCTGATCGTTGAC
>Ga0157378_10001192_pt1 | contig 23599 bp, 21 predicted proteins | sample M65metaG_FD_115309 | JGI IMG/M metagenome (GOLD analysis project Ga0157378, IMG submission 115309) | Miscanthus rhizosphere microbial communities from Kellogg Biological Station, Michigan, USA - M6-5 metaG | ecosystem: Host-associated > Plants > Roots > Rhizosphere > Soil | place: USA: Michigan...
CCGAGACCGTCGACTGGCATTTCCGCTAGGGCTCACGTTCGTTTTGTGACCACGCTGAAGGTGCCGTTGGCCCGGGCGATCCGCTCGCCGTCGGCGGTGACGAAGCACTGGACAAAGCACAGGCCGCTGCCGAGCTTGATGATCTCGGGTTCGAATGCGACCCACTGGCCGCTCTTCGCCGATGCGATGAAATCGACACCGAGGCTGGCCGTGATCAGCCGCGTGATGCCGGCGTCGCGCTTCATGCCGCAGCTCAGGCCCATCGCATTGTCGGCCATCGCGGTGATGAACCCGCCATGGGCGATGCCGCGCGAGTTGGTGTGCGGCTCGGCGAGGCGGACGGCAAGGATGACGGCGTCAGCGGTCGTCTTCGAATAGATCGGCTCCCAAGGCCTGGTGAGAGGGCTCGCCCGGAAGTGGGGTTTGAAACCTTCGGGGATGTCAATTTCAGTTGTGTCGGTTGCGGTCATGTCGGGCTCGTGTGTTGACGATATCTGCCGTCACTAAACGCCATTTGCGCGGGAGCCGCACCGCCTACAAAGTTTTAAACGGGATCTAGGCTCGTGTTTGAAATGTGGGCGGTTGGCGCAGCATTGTGGCTTGTGCATATAGACCAGTCTATATAGAATTTTGCCGCCAGAGACGGAGGCAATCATGTCGGCTCCGCCGAGGCATCGCGGCGCGATCGTGCGGACGGCTGCCGCGCTGTTTCGGCGCAACGGCTTTTCCGCGACCGGAATCAACGAGATCGCCGAGATCTCCGGCGCTCCGAAAGGATCGCTGTATCATTACTTTCCCGGCGGCAAGGATCAGATCGCCGAGGCTGCGATCCGCTTCGCCGGCGCGGGGCTGGTGGCGACCCTGGAAAAACTCGAACAGGAACATTCCTCCGCCGCGTCGATGATCCGGGCTTATTGCAGGCTGCTGGCGGGCTGGATGGCCAAGTCAGGGTTTCGCGACGGTTGCCCGATCTCGACGACGCTGCTCGAGTCGGCGCCGCAATCCGCTGAATTGACCGCCGCCGGCCGCGAAGCGTTCGCGGCCTGGTGCAGCGTGATCGCGCGCGCGCTGGTGCGCGACGGCTTCGGCAAGGCCGAGGCGAGGCGGCTGGCGACGCTGTCGGTGTCGGCCATCGAAGGGTCGTTGATCCTGGCGAGGGTCGCGGGTAGCGCGGCGCCGATCGAGGATGTCGCGAAATCCCTCGCCGTCGCGCTGCAAGTCAAATGATGGAGGGTTGAGGCCATGGCGGACACGCTCGAGCACCTTGATCGAAGCGAGATCGAGGCATTTATCGGCAGGCTGCCCTTCGTTCGTGAATATGCCATCCGCGTCGCTGCCGCCGCGCCGGGCGAGGTGACCATCGAATTGCCGTTCGACGACCGGTTCTCGGGACCATCAGGCCAATTTCCGGCGTCGATGGTCGGCACGGCGGGTGACGTCGCGGCGGTGTCGTCCTGCCTGTCCCTCGTCCCGCGCGGCTGGGCGGTCGCGACGCTGGACTTCACCGTCAAGATGACCGGCGTGGCCAAGGGTGAGAAGCTCCGCGCCAAAGGGCGGGTGCTGCAAGCCGGCAAGACCAATTCGGTCGGCGCGGCCGACGTCTACATCGTGTCGGCGGGTACAGAAGTCCTGTGCGGAACCGTACTGGCCACGACCCGCAATTTTCAGATCAAGTGACGGCGTCGGGCTAAAATGGCAGCCCGACGTAATTCTCCGACAGCGATGCCGACGCAGCCTTCGAACTGACGAGATAGTCGAGCTCGGCCAGTTGAATCCGCGCGCCGAATTCGCCCTCGTCGGGAAACTTGTGCAGCATCGAGGTCATCCACCACGAAAACCGCACCGCTTTCCACACCCGCGCCAGCGCCTTGGCCGAATAGCCGTCGATCCCGGCGGAAGATTTCTCGTCATAGAACTCGCGGAACGCGTGCGACAGGTAATGCACGTCGCTGGCGGCAAGATTCAATCCCTTGGCGCCGGTCGGCGGCACGATGTGGGAGGCGTCGCCGGCCAGGAACATGCGGCCGAACCGCATCGGCTCGGCGACGAAGCTGCGCAAGGGAGCGATGCTCTTTTCGATCGAAGGGCCGGTGACGAGTTCGTCGACCGCCTTCTGGTCGATCCGCCGCTTCAGCTCGTCCCAGAACCGTTCGTCCGGCCACTGCGCGATATCGTCGTCGAGCGGGCACTGCACGTAGTAGCGGCTGCGGTGGGTCGAGCGCATCGTGCACAGCGCAAATCCGCGCGCGTGGTTGGAGTAGATCAGTTCGTGGCTGACCGGCGGCGTTTCAGAGAGGATGCCGAGCCAGCCGAACGGATAGATCCGCTCATAGGTCGTGATCGCGGACGGTTTGACGCTGGCGCGGCTGACGCCGTGAAATCCGTCGCAGCCGGCGATGAAATCGCATGCGATCTCGTGGGTCACGCCGTCCTTGACGTAGCTGACGCGCGGACGGTCGGTATCGAAATCGTGCGGCTTGACGTCGGCGGCCTGATAGACGGTGGTGAGGCCGGCCGCCTTGCGGGCGTTCATCAGGTCGAGCGTCACTTCGGTCTGGCCGTAGATCATCACGGTCTTGCCGGTGGCGGCGTGCATGTCGATGCGGTGCCGGGCGCCGCCGAAGGCGAGCTCGACGCCATGATGGACCAGGCCCTCGCGGTGGGCCCGAGCGCCGGCGCCGACCTCGTCGAGCAGCGCCACGGTGCCTTCCTCGAGCAGGCCTGCGCGGATGCGGCCGAGCACGTATTCCGGCGTCTGGCGCTCGACAATGACGTTGTCGATGCCGTAGAGATGAAGAAGTTGCCCAAGCAACAATCCGGCCGGACCTGCTCCTATGATGGCTACCTTCGTACGCACCGGCGTGCTCCCATGGTCTAATGCTATTGGACCCGCCACGATCCCGGCGGGTCTTGAAATGATAATTATATCATATAACAATTTTGGCAAAGGGCGTTGCGAAACAATGTTCGCTGCGGCGCACCGCCGCGACATTCCGGACCAAGTCAGGAGAGGCCAGATTTCGGCTGCCGGCGCCGCGCTCATCTGTCCGGCTTGAAAAGCCGGGCAATCTAGATAACATGTTAATTAAAGAGACCGGCGCCTCGAAGCCCGGCTCCATTCACCAAGGGAGAACAGGTCCATGAGGAAAGCGTTTTTGGCGTTGCTGCTCGCCGCCACCGTGACGCCTGCGCTGGCGCAGGAAAAAACCTTCGAGCTCAAGCTGTCGCACTGGGTGCCGGCGTCGCATCCGCTGCAGAAGGCCTTGGAAGACTGGGGCGCGGCGGTCGAAAAGGAATCCGGTGGCACCATCAAGTCCAAGGTTTTCCCGGCCCAGCAACTCGGGAAGGCGTTCGACCACTACGACATGGCGCGCGACGGCATCGCCGACGTCACCTACATCAACCCGGGCTATCAGCCCGGCCGCTTCCCGATCATCGGTGCCGGCGAACTGCCGTTCCTGATGTCGGACGCCAAGGGCGGTTCGATGGCGCTCGACGCCTGGTACCGCAAATATGCAGAGAAGGAGATGAAGGACGTCAAGTTCTGCCTCGCCTTCATTCATTCGCCGTCGTCGTTTCACTCGCGGCTGAAAAAGGTGGTCGTGCCTGACGACGTCAAGGGCATGAAGGTGCGTCCCGCGCACGCCACCATGGCAACCTTCATCACCCAACTTGGTGGGACCAATGTGCAGTCCTCGGCGCCCGAGGTCCGCGACATTATCGAGCGCGGCGTCGCCGATGCCGTCACTTTCCCGTGGGGATCGCTGGTGCTGTTCGGCATCGACAAGGTGACGAAGTACCACATGGATGCGCCGCTCTATGTCACGACGTTCGCCTTCGTGATGAACAAGGACAAGTACAACGCGATGTCCGACCGTCAGAAAAAGGCGATCGACGACAACTGCAACACCGAGGCCGCCGGCCGCGTCGGCGAACCCTGGGGCAAGTTCGAGGATGCCGGCATCGACAAGATCAAGGCCCAGGAAGGCCACGAAGTCTACAAGCTGACGCCGGAGCAGACCGCGTTGTGGAAGAAGGCGTCCGAACCGCTGGTCAAGGCCTGGGGCGAGGGCGTCAAGAAGACCGGCGTCGATCCGGATGCGGCGATGGCCGAGCTTCGCGCCGCGCTGACCAAGTATAACGCGCTGGCGCAGTAACGACGTAAATCAGCCAAAGCGACGGCGGGCCTCCCGCCGCCGCGATTTCCCTTATTCTTGCCAGCCGTTTGGAGCGGACATGAATCGCGCCTGGATGGACCGCTTCATCGATACGATCGAATGGATCGCGGCCGGCTTCGTCGGCATCGTCGCGCTGAACATCTTTCTCGCCGTCATCCTGCGCAACACGCTGAATTATGCAATCCCCGACTCGTTCGATATCGGGCGCATGCTGCTCGGCATCCTGATCTTCTGGGGTATCGCCGCCACCAGCTATCGCGGCGGCCATATCACGGTCGATCTGATCTGGGCCAATGTCGGCCCGCGCTACCAGCGCTGGATCGACGTATTCGCGACGCTGGTGCTGCTGTTCGTCGTCACAGTGCAGACCTGGACCTTGTTCGACAAGGTCCGCGGCACCTACAACGACAACGTCCTGACCTTTGAAATGCACATGCCGACCTGGCCGTTCTTCGCCGTCGCCTGGGCCGGCGACGTCTCCGCGGTTTTGTTGATTGCGATCCGCACCTACCGCCTGATTTTTCATCCGGATCAGATGCACGATCCCAAGATCAAGCCCGTGGAGTAGACGGCATGAGCACCGACGCCGTCGCCATCCTGGGATTCGTCGCGCTGTTTGCGTTGATGCTGCTGCGCGTGCCGGTAGGCATGGCGATGGGCCTCGTCGGCGTCACCGGCTTCGGCTATCTCACCGGCTTCACGCCGGCGCTCAAGCTGGTCGGCCAGACCTCGATGCGGACCGTGACCGACTACACCTTCGGCGTGATCCCGATGTTCCTGCTGATGGGCACCCTGGTCAGCAATTCCGGCATGAGCCGCGAGCTGTTCCGTGCTGCCAACGGCTTCGTCGGCCATTTGCGCGGCGGGCTCGGTATCGCTACCGTCGCAGCCTGCGCCGGCTTTGCCGCGATCTGCGGCTCGTCGGTCGCGACCGCAGCCACGTTCTCCGCCGTCGCCTATCCCGAGATGCGCCGCTTCGGCTATCCGCAATCCTTTGCCACCGGCGTGATCGCGGCCGGCGGCACTTTAGGCGCGATGCTGCCGCCGTCGACCGTGCTTGCGGTCTACGGCATCATCACCGAGCAGGACATCGGCAAGCTGTTCATCGCCGGCATCATCCCCGGCCTGCTGGCGATGATGATGTACATGATCACGATCTCGCTGATCGGTTATTTCCGGCCCGGGTTCCTGCCGACCGGCCCGCAGACGAGCTGGCGCGAGCGCTTTGCCGGCCTGAAGAACATCTGGGCGCCGGTATTGCTGTTCGTTTTCGTCATCGGCGGTCTCTATGGTTTACCCTTTCTGCCGCGCTTCACGCCGACCGAAGCCGGCGGCGTCGGCGCCACCGGCGCGTTCCTGATCGGCATCGCCACCGGCCGGCTGGACCGCGAAAAGATCCTGGCCTCACTGCTACAGGCGACGCGGACGGCGGCGGCGGTGTTCACGGTGCTGATCGGCGCGCTGATCTTCGGTTATTTCCTGACGGTGACGCAGACCCCGCAAAAGGTCACCGAGTTTCTCACCGGCCTCGGGCTCGGCGCCTACGGCGTGCTGGCGCTGATCATGGTGATGTACCTGGTGCTGGGCTGCCTGATGGACGCCATGGCGATGATCATCCTCACCGTGCCGATCATTTTCCCGGTCGTCACCCACCTTGGTTTCGACCCGATCTGGTTCGGCGTCATCATCGTGATGACGGTCGAGCTCGGCCTGATTCATCCGCCGGTCGGCATGAACGTCTTTGTCATCAAGAGCGTGGTCAAGGACGTCTCGTTCTCCACGATCTTCCGCGGCGTGATCCCGTTCGTGGCGACCGATCTGGTCCGGCTGTTGATCCTGATTGCGTTCCCGCTGCTGGCGACCTGGCTACCGCAACGGATGATGGCGGGATTGCACTAGAATGAACCCCATTCTCGAAACCAGATACGTATTCACCATCACCGCTGGGATCGCCGACGTCACCACGGCCGGCGACATCGGCAGCGGCGTGCGCCGGATCATCCCGATCACCGGCGGCGAGGTGAAGGGCGCTGATATCTGCGGCAAGGTTTTGCCGTTCGGCGCCGACTTCCAGATCATCCGGCCCAATGAACTGATCGAACTCGAGGCCAAATACGCCTTCGAGACCGACGACGGCGCCGTGGTCTACGTCGAAAACAAGGGGATGCGCTTCGGCCCGGTCGATCTCCTGCAAAAACTCAAGCGCGGCGAGCCGGTCGATCCCAAACTGATCTATTTCCGCACCGCGCCGCGGTTCGAGACCGGCGCGCCGAAATATCGCTGGCTGATGGAGCACATCTTCATAGGCTCCGCCGCCCGGCATGCCGACCGCGTGGTGATCGACGTGCACCAGGTGCTGTAACCCGCGGAGTCTGGCAGGTGAGCAGGCCATATTGACTCCCGCCAGAATAGTTATAAAACATAACTATTCTGGACAGGAAGCAATAAGCCCATGGGAAACGCCGTCTCCGCCGCCGCGGGTCACTCCGACCTGCTCGTGATCGAGCAGTCGGGCACGGTGCTGAAGGTCGGACTCAACCGTCCGGCCAAGCGTAACGCGCTCAACGACGGCATTATCCTCGCGATCCAGGATTGCTTCGCCAATCTCCCTGATGGCGTTGGCGCCGTGGTGGTCCACGGCATCGGCGACCATTTCTCCTCCGGCCTCGATCTGTCCGAACTGACCGAACACGACGCCACCGAGGGGCTGCGGCATTCGCAGATGTGGCACCGGGTGTTCGACCGCATTCAATATAGCCGCGTGCCGGTCATTGCCGCGCTGAAGGGCGCCGTGATCGGCGGCGGGCTGGAGCTTGCCTGCGCCGCGCATATCCGCGTCGCCGAGCCCTCGGCCTATTTCGCGCTACCCGAAGGCCAGCGCGGCATTTTCGTCGGCGGCGGCGGATCGGTGCGGCTGCCGCGGCTGATCGGTGTGGCGCGGATGACCGACATGATGCTGACCGGGCGGGTCTACTCCGCCACCGAAGGCGCGGCCTATGGCTTCTCGCAATATCTCACCGAGGCCGGCGGCGCGCTGCCGAAGGCGCTGGAATTGGCCGAGCGGGTCGCGGCCAATGCGCCGCTGACCAATTTCGCCGTGCTGCAGGCCTTGCCGATGATCGCAGAAGCCAATCCGCAGACCGGTCTGTTGATGGAATCGCTGATGGCGACAGTTGCCCAAAGCGACAAGGAAGCCAAAGCGCGCATCCGCGCGTTTCTCGACCGCAAGACCGCCAAGGTGAAGCCTGTCTGACATGAGCGCCAAACCCAGCCCATCCTCTGCTGCCGGCAGCGCCCATCCGCTGCGCGCGATCTCGTTCGGCAATCCCGATGTCACGGTCGAGCGCCGCGACGACGGCACGATCTATCTGCGCCCGAAACTTCAGCTCGGCGACTATCCGGTCCGCATCACCGACCGGCTGCATCATTGGGCCAAGGCTGAGCCGAACCGCGTCTTCATGGCGGAGCGCAACGCGGCCGGCGGCTGGCGCGACATCACCTACGCGGAATTGCTGACCTCATCGCGTCATATCGCTTCGGCGCTGCTGGCGCGCGGATTGTCGGCCGAGAAGCCGGTTCTGGTCCTGTCGGGCAATTCGGTCGATCACGCCCTGATCGCCTTCGGCGCGCTCTATGCCGGCATTCCCTTCTGCCCGGTATCGCCGGCCTATTCGCTGGTGTCGAAGGATTACGGCAAGCTCGGTTTCCTGATGAAGCTGCTGACGCCGGGCCTGGTGTTCGCCGACGACGCCGCGAAGTTTTCCGATGCCCTGGCCGCCAACGTGCCCGGCGGGACCGAGATAGCTGCGTCGTACGGTGGCGTTGCCGGCCGTAACGTGACGCTGCTGGCCGACCTGCTGGCGACGCCGGTTCGTGCCGACCTCGATGCGGTGCACGACGCCATCGGCCCCGATACGATCGCCAAATTCCTGCTGACGTCGGGCTCGACCGGCAATCCGAAGGCCGTCATCAATACTCAGCGCATGATCTGCGCCAATCAGGTGATGCTGCGCGAGACACTGGCGTTCCTGAAGGACGAGCCGCCTGTGATCGTCGACTGGCTGCCGTGGAATCATACGTTCGGCGGCAACCACAATATCGGGCTGACGCTCTACAACGGCGGCTCGATGTATCTCGACGAGGGCAAGCCGATGCCCGGCGGCATCAAGGAGACCGTACGTAACCTGCGCGAGATTTCGCCGACGGTTTATTTCAACGTCCCCAAGGGCTATGAATCGTTGCTGCCGTATCTGCGCGACGACAAGGCGCTGCGTGCGAAATTCTTCGGCCGGCTGCATGCGATGTTCTTCTCAGGTGCTGCGCTGTCGCCGTTCATCTGGAACAGCCTCGACGAGCTCGCGGTCGCCGAGACTGGATTCCGCGTGCCGATGCTGACCGGCCTCGGCGCCACCGAGACCTCGCCGTTCTTTATGTCGGTACGTCCCGATACCTCGCGCTCCGGCCATGTCGGGCTTCCCGTATCGGGTAACGACGCCAAGCTGCTGCCGAACAACGGCAAGCTCGAAGTCCGCGCCAGGGGACCGAACGTCACGCCGGGTTACTGGCGCCAGCCTGAATTGACCGCGAAGGCGTTCGATGAGGAAGGCTTTTACAAATTCGGCGACGCGCTGAAGCCGGCCGATCCGAACGATCTCGCCGCCGGCTTCGATTTCGACGGCCGCATCGCCGAGGATTTCAAGCTCGCTTCCGGCACCTGGGTCAGCGTCGGTCCGTTGCGCGCGCGCTTTGTCGCCGCCTGCGCGCCGCTGGTGCGCGACGTCGTCATTGCCGGCATCAATTGCGACTCGATCTCGGCGCTGGTCGTTCTCGATCTCGACGGCTGTCGCCTGATCAATCCGACGCTGCCGCCAGACGATCTCGCGGCTGCCGCCGCCGATCCGCTGATCCGTTCGGCCTTCCGCGAGCGCTTCCAGAAGCTGCTCGGGTCCGCCACCGGCTCGTCGACCCGCATCACCCGCGCGGTGCTGCTCGACCGGCCGCTGTCGATCGACCGCGGCGAAGTCACCGACAAAGGCTCGATCAACCAGCGCGCGGTGCTGGAAAACCGCAAGATGCTGATCGAGACGATCTATGCGGCCACGCCGCCGGCGCAGGTCATCGTGCTGAACTGAATTCGAACCGATATCGCGTAAGGAGAATGTCATGCAGTTGAAGGATCAGGCCGCCATCGTCACCGGCGGTGCATCGGGATTGGGGGCTGCCACCGCGCGCCGGCTGGCGGCGCAGGGCGCCAAGGTCGCGGTCTGCGATCTCAACGAAAAGCTGGCTGAGACCGTGGCCGCCGAGATCGGCGGCATTGCCGTGATCTGCGACGTCTCCGACGCAGCCTCAGGTGAAGCCGCCGTCGCCAAGGCCGCTACGGCGCATGGCCCGGCGCGCGTGCTGGTGAACTGCGCCGGCATCGGCGTCGCCAAGCGCGTGATCGGCAAGGAAGGCCCGATGGCGCTCACCGATTTCGAGCGCGTCATCAAGGTCAACTTGCTTGGCTCGTTCAACATGCTGCGGCTGGCGGCGGCCGGTATGTCGAAGCTCGAGCCGCTATCGACCGGCGAGCGCGGCGTGGTGATTTCCACCGCTTCGGTCGCGGCCTATGACGGCCAGATCGGCCAGTCGGCCTATTCGGCGTCCAAGGGCGGCATCGTCGGCATGACCTTGCCGATCGCGCGCGAACTGGCGCAGTTTGGCATCCGCGTGCTGACGATTGCGCCCGGCCTGTTCCTGACGCCGCTGCTCGCCAACCTGCCGCAGGAAGCGCAGGATTCGCTGGCCGCCGCGATCCCGTTCCCGCGCCGGCTCGGCCATGCCGACGAATTCGCTTCGCTGGCGCTGCACATGATCGACAACCCCTACCTCAACGGCGAGGTGGTGCGGCTCGATGGTTCGCTGCGCATGGCGCCTCGCTAGAACAGGCAATCCATCATGTTCACCAACCGCCGCGACGTGCAGATCCAGTGGGGCGATTGCGACCCCGCCAACATCGTCTACTACCCGCGCTACTTCGCGATGTTCGACGATTCGACCTCGATCCTGTTCGAAGCGGCCGGCTATTCGAAACAGGACCTCGTCCACAAATACGGTCTGGTCGGCATTCCCATGGTCGACACGCGGGCGAAATTCCACATCCCGTCGACCCATGGCGATTGGATCACGATCGAAAGCCGGATCGAAAGCTTCAAGCGCTCCAGCTTCGAGGTCACCCACAAGGTGTTCAAGGGCGAGGCGCTGGCGATCGAGGCGTTCGAGACCCGCGTGCTGGTCGGCCATCATCCGGACGACCCGGCCAAACTGAAATCGGCGCCGATGCCGCAGGAGATCATCGAGCGGTTTACGCGGGGGTAAGGCGCCCGGCTGAATTGCCGCGGTCTATCACCTAAAGAAGGGGCTGAATTAACTGGCGGATTTTGCCCAAGACTGTAAAAAGCGACCCAAGAAATACGACGAGAAATACGTAGAATTGCGCCGATAAATACTCAAAGGGAGGAATGAATGAAGAAGGCTCTTCTGTCCGCCGCAGCCCTCGTGGCGGTACTGGCGCTGCCCGGTTCGCCGGCGTTGGCGCAGACCAATGAAATCACCATCGGCATCACGATTTCGACCACAGGTCCGGCGGCAGCGCTCGGCATCCCCGAGCGCAACGCGCTGGATTTCGTGCCGAAGGAAATCGGCGGCGTACCGCTCAAGCTGATCGTGCTCGACGACGGCGGCGATCCGACCGCGGCGACGACGAATGCGCGCCGTTTCGTCACCGAATCCAAGGCCGACATCATCATGGGCTCCTGCACCACGCCGCCGACGATCGCGGTGTCGACGGTCGCCAATGAAGCCGGCATTCCGCATTTCGGCCTGGCACCGTTCCCGATCAACGACGCCCGCATGAAGTGGTCGGTCGACTTGCCGCAGTCGATCCCGATCATGGGCAAGGTGCTGTATGAACACATGCGCGCGCACAACATCAAAACCGTCGGCTATATCGGCTATTCCGATTCCTACGGCGACCTCTGGGTCAACGACTTCAAGTCGCAGGGCGTGCCGATGGGCATGACCATGGTCGACGAGGAGCGCTTCGCGCGTCCGGATACGTCGGTGGCCGGCCAGGTGCTGAAACTCGTCGCCGCCAATCCCGACGCGATCCTGATCGGCGCGTCCGGCACGGCGGCGGCGTTGCCGCAGACGGCGCTGCGCGAGCGCGGCTACAAGGGCCTGATCTACCAGACCCACGGCGCCGCCAGCATGGACTTCATCCGCATCGCGGGTGCGGCTGCCGAAGGCGTGATCATGTCGGCCGGCCCGGTGATGTCGCCGGAAACCCAGGCCGACAGCGCGCTGACCAAGAAGCCCGGTCTGACGCTCAACAAGGAATACGAGGCCAAATACGGCCCCAACAGCCGCAGCCAGTTCGCCGGTCATTCCTACGATGCGTTCGAAGTGCTCAAGCGTATCATTCCGGTGGCGCTGAAGGCCGGCAAGCCCGGCACGCCGGAATTCCGCGAGGGCATCCGTCAGGCCTTCATCTCGGAAAAGGAAATCGTCGCGACCCAGGGCGTCTACAACTGGACCGAAAAGGACCGCTACGGCCTCGACGGCCGCTCACGCATCCTGCTGACGGTCAAGGACGGCAAGTACGTCCCGGCGATGTGAGCTGATCCGTTTCCTCGCTAACGACAACAGCCGGCCCTCCACGGGGCCGGCTTTTTGCCGTCATGCCGTCCGCTGCGCGGGCGACGTCGCAGGCGCTTGCGCCAGCGACTGGCTCAGCCGCCGCAGCATGGTGCTGGCCTGGGTCACGGAATGGCTGAGCAGCCAACGTTCGAACGCTTCGGGCGCCAACGCCGCCGCGAACAGGTAGCCCTGCACGACGTCGCAGCCGAGCGTCTTCAACACGTTGTGCTGGCCTTCGGTTTCGACGCCTTCGGCGACCACGGTCATCTTCAGGCTCTGGCCGACGCGGATCACGGCGGTTGCGACCGCCAGTGCGCTGGCGTCGGTTTCGATGTCGCGCATGAAGGCGCGGTCGATCTTCAACTCGCGGATCGGCAGATGCGCCAGCCGGCTCAGGCTGGAATAGCCGGTGCCGAAATCATCCAGCGACAGGCCGACGCCGAGTTCGCGGATCGCATTCATGGTTTCGATCGCCACCGAGCGCTCGTTCATCAGCACGCTTTCGGTGATCTCGATCATCAGTGCTTCAGGCGGCAGGCCGTTGGCGGCCAGGGTCTCGGCCACCACGGTGGCGAGCGCCCGGTTCTGGAAATTGATCGGCGACAGATTGACCGACACGCAGGGCACGTCGAGCCCGGCGCGCCGCCACGCCGCCAGTTGCCGGCAAGCCTCGCGGATCGACCATAATCCGATCTGTTCGATCAGGCCGCATTCTTCGGCCAGCCGGATGAATTTCAGCGGCGGCACCTCGCCGAGTTCGGGATCGTGCCAGCGTGCCAGGGCTTCGGCGCCGTAAATCGCGCCGTCATGGGTGCGGGTCTGCGGCTGGTAGTGGAGTTTCAACGCGTCGCCGGCGATGGCGTTGCGAAGCGCGGTGATGAGGATCAGCCGCTGTTCGGCGATCCGGTTCATGTCGACGCTGAAGAAACGATGGGTGGCGCGACCGGCCTGCTTGGCTTTGTACATCGCCGCATCGGCCTGTCGCATCAGCGTGTCGATATCGGTGGCGTTATCGGGATAGATGCTGATGCCCATGCTGACGGAAATCGTCACCTCGCGATCGCCGATCCGCAGCGGCGAAGCGAGAGCTTCGGTAATGCTGGTGGCGGTCAGCGACGCCTTGGCCGGATCGCAGTTCGGCAGCACCATGACGAATTCGTCGCCGCCCAGGCGTCCCAGCATGTCGCCGGGCTGAAGCCGGGAGCGCAAGCGCCGCGTCAGTTCGACCAGCAACTCGTCGCCGGCCGAATGTCCGAGCGTGTCGTTGACGTCCTTGAAGTGGTCGAGATCGAGGAACACCATGGCGACGTTGTTGCCGTCGGGGCAGGCTTTGATGGCCTGGTCGACCAGGTCGCGCAGTTGCGCCCGGTTCGGCAGGCCGGTCAGCATGTCGTGATAGGCGAGGCGGGCGATCTGGGCGCGGGCTTCCTTGCGCTCGATCGCCAGTGCACCGAGATGAACGCAGGCGTCGACGATGCGTTGATGCCAGCGACTAGGCGCGCGGCATTCCCTGAAGTAGAACGCAAAGGTTCCGATCACGCGGCCGTCCTTGGCCTTGATCGGGGTCGACCAGCAGGCCTTGAGACCGGCCGCCAGCGGCATCGCCTTGAACGGCTGCCAGCGCGGATCGGTATCGATATTGTCGGCCAGTATCGCTTTGCCGAAAAAGGCCGCCGACCCGCACGAGCCGATTTCCGGTCCGATGGCAATGCCGTCGAGCGCGCTGGAATATTCGTCGGGAAGACTCGGGCCACCCAGCGGGTGGACCAGTCCGTCGGCGTCGACGTGCAGCACCGAGGAGACGACGTCGGGCGCGATGATTTCGACGCGACGGCAAAGCCGGTCGAAGATCTCCGTGATTGGTACTTCGTCGGCGAGTGCGCTCATGATCAGTTGCTGCAGCGACCGCAGTTGCTTGGTCTCGGTGATGTCGGTCAGCAGCGCGAACAGGTATTTGACCCGCCCGCTTTCATTGCGAAATACCTTGGCGCTGATCGAGACCCAGACCTCGTCGCCGTTCTTGTCGTGGAGCAGGATTTCCTCTTCGCCGTCATCGCCCGCAATCATGCGCCGGCGCAGCCGCTTGAGCGCGGCGGTGTCGGTATGGTGACCCGCCAGCAACTGGTGGATCTTCCGTCCCATCGCGTCTTCGGCGGAATGGCCGAACAGGCTGGCAAAGGAGGCGTTGCTGTAGACGATCCCGAGCCTGCGATCGGTCACGACGACGGCGCGGCTGGTCTTGTCGGCCACCAGGTCGAGCAGGGCCATCCTGTCGCGGCGCGCGATCTCGATGGTGAGGTCCTGGACGAAAACCATGGTGCCGACGTTGCCGTCGATGGCGATGCGCGACATCGACAGTGCCACGCGAACGGGCCGGCCGTCGCGATGATGGATCGTGATCTCGCTATCGCGCTTTCGCCTGGGTTGGCCGGCGGTCGCGGCGTCGGCGATCTGCCGGAGCTTTGCATCGTGCAGCCCGAGCAGTTCGGCATTGCGGTTGAGAACTTCGGCGCGGGAAAATCCAAAAATCCGCCCGGCAGCCGCGTTGAAATGCTGCACGCGGTGATCGCCATCGATGATGACGACGGCGCTGTCGGCCTGCTCGAGCGCCGCCAGCAGGAATTCGGCAGTTTCAACCGCGGGGCAATCGTCGGCGCGCATCGTCCAACCTTTGGCTTGTCAGCCGCGGTCGGCACTCGACCCACGGATGCTGACTGGCTTTCCGGCAAGGTTAGGGTTCGGAAGGTGTTCAGGAAGTTCTTCCGTCTCGCGGCAGTCGTACGAAAACGAGACTATCCTTAAGGAACCGTTAGCGGCGGCGCTTCGCTAAGGCCGACCTGATCGCGACACGGTTGCCGATGTATGGACGACGGCCGCCAAAGTGTTGGAACCGCTTAACAGCAACTTAGAAGTAGCATGCGCCTATACACGAGACGGCGCGCGACCCGCGCCGGAATCAAATTTGTCAGGAGATCCGATGTTCGCGATGTTGCGCTACGGCCTGATGCCTGTCGTGTTTTTCTGCGGGGTCGTCGTTGTTTCCTGCGTGCACATCGTCTGGACCAACACCGTCCACAGATCCACCTGGCCGCAAACAGTCGTCACGGTGCTGAAATCGCAGGATATCGGCGACGTGCTGGCTCAGTTTCAGCACAGGGAAAACACGTTTCCGGATCCTCGCGGCACGGGCACTTATGTGGTCGGCGGAAAGACCTATGCCTGGCAGGGGCGCGGCCGCGACATCGGCGTCACCGCGATGAAGCCCGGCGACCAGATCAAGGTCTACTACAATCCGCAGAACCCGCAGGAGATCGGCACGCTGGAGCTGCTCGGAATGGTCACCGGCAGCATCATATTCGCCGTGGCGCTGACGTTTCTTGCTTTCTATGGCTGGTTCTTCTGGCTGCGCGGATTTCTTCGACGTTCCGGCTCCGATGATTTCTACGGCGATGCCCCGGATTCCTTCCCGGATCGTCCGCTGGAACAGTCGCGCGCTACGTCGACGAGCAACGACAGGCCGGTTGCACGTTCCGTTGCTCCGGGCGGCGCGGTGACTTTCGGCAGGCGCTGAGCCGTGTCCTAGATCGCGCTTTCGCCCTCGTGCTGGAAGCCGAGATAGCTCGCCGCGACGCGCTTATTGGCGGCGATGTCGGTCGCCGATCCGTTGAGGATGAACTCGCCGAGCTCCATCACATAGGCGCGGTCGGCGATCTTCAGGGCGGCTTGCGCGTTCTGCTCGACCAGCAGCACCGAGACGCCGGCGGCCTTGAGTTCGCTGACGGTCCGGAAAATATCGGCGACGATGATCGGCGCCAGACCGAGGCTGGGTTCGTCCAGCATCAACAGCTTCGGTGCGCCCATCAGCGCGCGGCCCATCGCCAGCATCTGCTGTTCGCCGCCGGACATCGTGCCGGCAAGCTGCTTGCGTCGCTCTTTCAACCGCGGAAACAGCGTGTAGACCCGCTCGAACGAGGTTGCGGCGACCGCCTTCGGGATCCGGAAGGCGCCGAGCTGCAGATTGTCCTCGACGTTCATGGTGCCGAACAGTTCGCGATGTTCGGGCACCAGCGAGAGGCCCATGGCCACGCGGTCCTCGATATCGAGCGGCGCCATGTCGCGGCCGGCAAAGCTGGCCTGGCCCTTGAGCGGCAGGATACCCATGATGGCGTTCAGTAGCGTGGTCTTGCCGGCGCCGTTGGCGCCGATGATGGTGACGATCTCGTTCTCGGCGACATCGAGCGCCACCGAACGCACGGCCTCGACCTTGCCGTAGGCAACATGGACGTCGGCAACCGACAGCAGCGCGCTCATGCGGTCGCTCCGAGATAGGCCTTGATCACATCGGGGTTGGTCTTGATCGCGGCGGGGGTGCCTTCGGCGATCTTGGTACCGAAATCGAGCACCACGATGCGGTCGGCGAGATCCATCACAAAACCCATGTCGTGTTCCACCAGCAGCACCGACATGCCGCCGTCGCGGAGCTGGCGGAGCAGTGCGGCAAGCCGCTGCTTCTCCATGTGGCGCAGGCCCGCGGCCGGCTCGTCGAGCAGCAGCAGCAGCGGGTCGACGCACAACGCGCGGGCGATCTCGACGATGCGCTGCTGGCCGAGCGACAGGCTGCCCGCCAACTGGTCGATCTGGTCGCCGAGGCCGACGCGCTCGATCTGGCGCGCGGCTTCTGCCAGGAGCCGTGCCTCGTCGGCGCGGTCCAGCCGCAACATGCTGGAGATGGCGCCGGAATGGCCGCGCAGATGCGCGCCGATCGCGACGTTCTCCAGCACGGTCATGTCGGGCACCAGCTTGACGTGCTGGAACGTCCTGGAGACGCCGAGTTTAACGACTTCCTGCGGCGGGGCGTTGTCGACCTTCTTGCCGAGAACGGATATCGCGCCCGAGGTGGCGGTCAATACGCCCGTGATCAGGTTGAACGTCGTGCTCTTGCCAGCGCCGTTGGGTCCGATCAGGGCGACGATCTCTCTGGCCTGGACGTCGAACGAGACATCGTTGACGGCGGTCACGCCGCCGAATTGCTTGCGCGCCTTCTCGATATGCAGCAGCGTCGACGGCGTCGAGGCTGCGCGCTCGCGGCCGGCGAGTTTGAGCGAGGTATCGGGGATCTTGCGCGCCGGCTTCAGCGGCAGCCGCGCCATCAGCCAGGGCCAGACGCCGGTCGGCGCGAGCTGCAGCAGGCCGACCAGGAGGATGCCGAACACGATGGTCTCGAGCTGGCTCTGGCCGCCGAAAATATACGGCAGGTAGCTCTGCAGCACCTCTTTCAGGATCACGACGATCCCGGCGCCGAGCACGCCGCCCCAGACATAGCCGGCGCCGCCGACCACCGCGATGAACAGATATTCGATGCCGGCCTGCGCGCCGAACGGCGTCGGATTGGCGGAGCGCTGGAAATGCGCATAGAGCCAGCCTGAAAGTCCGGAGAGCACGGCCGCATAGATGAACACCAGCAGTTTGGCGCGTGGCGTCTGGACGCCGAAGGCTTCGCCCGCGATATGGCCGCGCCGCAGCGCGCGGATGGCGCGGCCGGTACGGGAGTCCAGCAGGTTCATCGTCAACAGTGCCGAGATCAGCACCGCAATCCAGATCGCGTAATAGATGGTTCCGGGGTCGATCATCCGCAGCGAGCCGATCGTCAGCGGCGGAATGCCCTGGATGCCGTCATTGCGGCCGAGGAATTCCAGCTTGCTGAACAGGTAGAACAGCCCGATGCCCCAGGCGATGGTGCCGAGCGGCAGGTAGTGACCCGACAGCCGAACCGTGACGATGCCGAGCAGTACCGCCGCGATGCCGCTGACCAACAATGACAGCGGCAAGGTCAGCCACGGCGACAGGCCGTAGGTCGTCGACAGCACCGCCGTGGTGTAGGCGCCGAAGCCGCAGAACGCGGCCTGGCCGAAAGAGGTGAGGCCGCCGACGCCGGTCAGGATCACCAGCCCCATCGCCACCAGCGCGGCGAGGCCGATATTGTCCAGGATCACGATCCAGAACGGCGGCATGCCGGGAATGAACGGGATTACCGCCATCACGACGGCAAAGATCAAGAGAGGAAGCCGCTGATTCATCGTCTCAATCCTTCTCTTCCTCGACCGCGGGCGCTGCGAGCGAACGCAGCACCAGCACGGGAAGGATCAGCGTGAAGACGATGACCTCCTTGAAGTTCGACGCATAGAACGAGGAAAAGGCTTCGACGCAGCCGACCACAATGGCTGCGATCGCGGTGAGCGGATAGCTGACGAGGCCGCCGATGATGGCGGCGATAAAGCCCTTCAGGCCGATCAGGAATCCGGTGTCGTAATAGAGCGTCGTGATCGGCACGATCAGGATGCCCGAGATGGCGCCGATGACGGATGCGAGCAGGAACGCGATCTGGCCCGACAGCGTGGTGCGGATGCCGACGAGGCGGGCGCCGAGCCGGTTGACGGCGGTAGCGCGCAGTGCCTTGCCCATCAGCGTGAAACCGAAGAACAGCCATAGCCCGACGATGAAGGCTATGGTGAGCAGATAGACCGCGATGCTTTGGCCGGTGAAGCGCAATGGCCCGATGGTCAGCGCCGCATTCGACAATGCCGGGCCGCGCAGCCCTTCGGCGCCGAAGAAGACGAGGCCGAGGCCCTGCAGCGCCAGATGGCAGCCGACGGAAGCGATCAGCAGCACCAGCACCGAGGTGTGCGCGATGGGCTGGAATGCGATGCGATACAGGAACAGTCCGATCGCGGCGACGATCAACAGCGCCAGCGCGATGTTGACGGCGACCAGCGTCTTCGGGCTGGCAAGCCCGTAAGCGAGTGCGAGGATCACCGCCGGGAAAACGATGTTGACCGCAAACGCCCGCGCCACCGGTTTGAGGCGCAGCGCTTTCCGGGCGGCAAACAGATCCAGGCCGAATGCCACCACGCCCATCGCGACCGCCAGCCGTGCCGTGCCCGGCACCTGGCCGGTCGCCAGCATGGCGTAGCTCAGCGCGCCATAGGTAACGAATTCGCCCTGCGGGATCAGGATGACACGGGTGACCGCGAATACCAGAACCAGCGCCAGCCCGAGCAACGCGTAGATCGCGCCATTGGTGATGCCGTCCTGCAGCAGGAACAGCATGATCGTCGTGTTCAAGACCTGGCGCTCCCCTCAAGCGTCGGGCCGGCCCGTCCCTGTGCGGGCAGCCTGTCCCCGATATCGGCGGTTGAAAGCCGCCGGTATTTGATATATCCTATAACGATTATCAAATATAACATCAAGACCCGGACCGCCGACGGGGCGTCTTATCGGGATTGCGAGCCGCGAGCGATGACAGTTTCCAAGGTGACCGACGATGCCGTCAAGCCTTCCCGTACCAACGGCAAGGAGGCTGTCGAGGGCGCCGCAGACAACGCCGCCCTGCAACTGGGCGAACTTTCCGAACTGCTCGGCTATTCGCTTAAGCGGGCCCAGCTCAAGGTGTTCGAGGACTTCCTCCGCTGCGTCGCGCCGCTGCAACTGACGCCGGCGCAATTCTCCGTGCTGCTGCTGCTCGACAACAATCCCGGCCGCAACCAGACCGAGATCGCCAACACGCTCGGCATCCTCAGGCCGAATTTCGTAGCGATGCTCGACGCGCTGGAGAGCCGCGACCTCTGCGCGCGGATGCGTTCGGCCAACGACCGCCGCTCCCATATCCTGGTTATGACCGACAAGGGCCGCGCCGTGCTGGCGCGCGCCAAGAAGCTGGTCGCCAGCAAGCACGAAGCGCGGCTGATCGAAGTGCTGGGACCGGCGAACCACACGGCGCTGCTGGAGATGCTTTCGAAGATCGCGACGGAGTTTTGAGGGCGGTTCACACCTCCCTCAACCGTCATTGCGAGGAGCGAAGCGACGAAGCAATCCAGACTTTTCTTTGTGCCGTGAGATGGATTGCTTCGCTTCGCTCGCAATGACGGTGGAGAAAGCGGAGCCTACTCCACCAAAATCACCCTGACGTCATTCACGTTGGTCAGAGTCGGCCCGGTCAGCAGCAAATCGCCGGTCGCCTCGAAGAACGCCGACGCGTCGTTGTTGGCCAGATAGGCCTTCGCATCCAGCCCAAGCGACTTCATCTTCGCAAAGGTCTTGTGATCGATCACCGCGCCTGCCGGATCGGTGGCGCTGCCGGCGCCGCCATCGGCACCGTCGGTATCGGCGGCGAGCGCTGCGATATCAGGCGTGTCCTTCAACAAATCCGCCAGCGCCAGCGCGTATTCCTGGTTGGGGCCGCCGCGGCCGTTGCCGCGCACGGTGACCGTCAACTCGCCGCCGGACAGGATCGCGGTACGCTTGCCTTCGCGGCGGGCCTGCAGCGCCAGCCGCGCCTGACCGGCTGCGACCTCGCAGGCCTCGCCTTCGAGGTCGGCGCCGAGTTCGACGATATGATAGCCGGCGTCGCGCGCGACCTTGACGGCAGCGTCGAGCGAGGCCTTCGGCCGCGCGATCAGTTCGAACTGCGCACGGGCAAAGGCGGGATCGCCGGGCTTGCAGCTTTCGTTGTTGGGGTCGTCGAGCGCGCGTCGCACCGCATCGTCGATCGAGAGGTTATATCGCGCGACCAGCGCGCGGGCATCGGCCAGCGTGGTCGGGTCCGGCACCGTCGGGCCCGAGGCGATCGCCGAGGGATCGTCGTGCGGCACGTCCGAAATCGCCAGCGTCACGATCTCCGCGGCGTGCCGGCCGGCGCGTGCCAGCCGTCCGCCCTTGATCCGCGACAGGTGCTTTCGCACCACATTCATCTCGCCGATCGGCGCTCCCGAGCGCAGCAGCGCGCGATTGACCTGCTGCTTCTGCGCAAACGACACGCCGCCGGCCGGGGCAATCCAGTTGGCGGAGCCGCCGCCGGTCAACAGCACCAGCAGCAGATCGTCCGCGGTCGCTTCCGCAGCCAGCGCGAGCGTATCGTCAGCGGCCTTCAGTCCGGCTTCATCAGGCACGGGATGGCCGGCCTCGACGACCTTGATCCGCCGCGTCGGCACGCCGTGGCCGTGGCGGGTGGTGGCGAGGCCGACCAGCCGCGACGGATCGAGCTTGAGGTCGTCGAGATAATACCGCTCGGCGGCGGCTGCCATCGCCGCCGCGCCCTTGCCGGCGGCCAGGCAAATCACGCGGCCTTTCGGTATCGGCCGCAGATGCGCCGCCAGCACGGTGTCAGGGTGGGCTCTGGCAACGGCCGCGTCGAAGATCGCGCGGAGCAGGGGGCGCCGGTCGGTCATACGTTCTCCGTGGCCGATCAGTTGCTGAGTTCGCCGCTGATGACGTCGCCGAACAACTGCCAGCGCTCGCCCTTGAACTGCATCAACTGCAACTGTTCGATCGGCTGGAAATCGTCCGGACCCGTCGTCAGCGTGATGCCCGGCAGCAGGCCGCCTTGCGCGAATTGCTTGAGGCTTGCGGCCTGCTTCATGACGTTTTCGCGGGTGAGGTTGTCGCCGCAGCGCTTCAGCACTTCGACCATGGTGGTCGCCATGTTGTAGCCGGTCATGGCGGAGCCGTCGACGCGATTGACCTCCGGCAGGTATTTCGCGAGGAGTTCGTCGAATGCCTTGATGCCGGCATCCCCAACCCATTGCGGGTCGCTGACATCCTTGGCATAGGCGGCCGACAGCACGCCCTGCGAATTGTCGATACCGGCGGGCCGCATCACGGTCGCGGTCGAGGCGGAGACATTGGAGACGATCGTCATCGGCTTCCAGTTCATCTCGCCGATCTTCTTGATCGCCTGGGCGCCGAATTTCGGCGTCGTGAAGAAGATGATGACGTCGGGATTGGCTGATTTCAGCCGCACCACATGGTTATCGACGGTCGGCTCCGAGACCTCGTAGCTTTCTTCCACGATACGCGAGGCATCGGCGCCGAAGCCATCCTTCAGACCCTTGAGGTAGTCCTTGCCCATGTCGTCATTCTGATACAGCACGCCAATCTTGGCCTGTGGTTTCTCCTTGGCGAGGTATTTCGCATAGATGCGCGACTCGCTCTGGTAGGAAGGCAACCAGCCCATGGTCCAGGGAAAGTTCTTCGGGTCGTTCCATTTGGTGGCGCCGGTGGCGACGAAAAGCTGCGGCACCTTCTTGCCGTTGACGTATTTCTGGATCGCGGTGTTGGAGGCGGTGCCCAGCGTGCCGAACAGCAGCAGCACCTCGTCGCTCTCGATCAGCTTGCGCGCCTGCTCCACGGCCTTGGGCGGCGAGTAGGCGTCGTCGTAGGAAATGAAATTGATCTTGCGGCCGTTGATGCCGCCTTCGGCGTTGACCTTCTTGAACACCGCATCCATCACCTTGCCGACCACGCCGTAGGCCGAAGCCGGGCCGCTATAGGGCACGATGTTGCCGATCTTGATCTCGGTGTCGCTGGCGCCGGTGTCGTATTTCTTCTGCGCCAGCGCCGCGTGGCCGGTCGCGGCAGCAAGCGACAGGCCGAGAAAAACGGCGGTAAAACAGCGGCTGATCGGACGGGTCATCTGGTGTGCTCCCTGACGTTCTTGGCGGTCCCGGAGCGGCCGGGTCCAGGTTTCTTCCCCCGCATTGATACAGCGGAAATCCATGCGCGCAACAAAAAGCCCCCTGCGAATGCCGCAGGGGGCCTTGACGCTTGACCGCTGATTCAGCGGCGACTAGCCGCCGGCATCGGCACTGATCACGTCGCCGAACAGTTCCCACTTCTCGCCCTTGAACTTCATGAGCTGGAGCGAGGAAATCGGCGCGAAATCGGTCGGGCTGGTGTTGATCTTGATGCCCGGCAGCAGCACTTCGGTGCGGAAGTCCTTCAGCGAAGCCGCCTGCTTCATCACGTTCTCGCGGGTCAGGTTGTCGCCGCACATTTTCAGTACTTCAACCAGCGTCTGGGCGACGCCGTAACCGGTAACGGTGCCGCCGTCGAGCTTGTCGCCCTCCGGAAAATCCTTGGTCATGAAGGCGTAGAATTCCTTCATGCCGGGATCGTTGTCCCATTGCTTGTCGGAGGCATCCTTGAGGTACGCGGCCGAGATGATGTCCTGCGCGTTCTCGTAGCCGGCCGGCTTGATCACGGCGCCCACCGAGGCCGAGACGTTGTTGAGGAAGTGCTGCGGTTTCCAGCCGATCTCGGACATCTTCTTGATCGCCTGGGCGGCGAATTTCGGCGTCGAGATGTTGATGAAGACGTCAGCGCCGGTCGATTTCAGCTTGACGATGTGGTTGTCGACGGAGGGCTCCGAGGTCTCGAAGCTCTCCTCAGCGACGATCATCGAGGCGGCCTTGGAACCGAGGCCGTCCTTCAGGCCCTTCAGATAGTCCTTGCCGTAATCGTCGTTCTGGAACATCACCGCGATCTTGGCGTTCGGGTTGTTCTTCAGAATGTACTTCGCATAGATCTGGGTTTCGCTCTGGTAGTTGGGCTGCCACCCCATGGTCCAGGGGAAATCCTTCGGGTCGTTCCACTTGGTGGCGCCGGTGGCGACGAAGAGCTGCGGCACCTTCTTCGAGTTCATGTATTTGTGGATCGCCGAATTCGGCGGCGTGCCGAGCGAATTGAAGATGAAGAGCACTTCGTCGCTCTCGACCAGCTTGCGGGCCTGCTCGACGGTCTTCGGCGGCGAGTAGGCGTCGTCGTAGCTGATGAAGTTGATCTTGCGGCCGTTGATGCCGCCGGCATCGTTGATCTTCTTGAAGTAGGCGGCCTCGGTCTTGCCGATGATGCCGTAGGCGGAAGCGGGTCCGCTGTAGGGCATGATGTTGCCGATCTTGATTTCGGTA
>Ga0157378_10001193_pt1 | contig 23592 bp, 16 predicted proteins | sample M65metaG_FD_115309 | JGI IMG/M metagenome (GOLD analysis project Ga0157378, IMG submission 115309) | Miscanthus rhizosphere microbial communities from Kellogg Biological Station, Michigan, USA - M6-5 metaG | ecosystem: Host-associated > Plants > Roots > Rhizosphere > Soil | place: USA: Michigan...
ACTGGCCCAAGTGAAGACGAAGTTTGGCACCTGGAAGGCGGGGAACGAGGCGCCGATATCAACTCCGTCACGTTTCTCTAGCACTATGAAGCCCACGGTACATCTCATCCCCCGGCCTGATTCGGTGCAGACCACGCTCGAGTTGGGAACCTTAGGCCCAGTTCGTAGCGATCCTGACTACCCTGCTTCTCAGGTTGCGAACGCCATTTTTGGCGGCACTTTCGGTTCGCGCCTGACCTTAAATATCAGGGAAGACAAGGGCTATACCTACTCTCCTTATGCCAGTCTGCAAACCTATGTCGCTACTGGAGTCTTGACCGCCCAAGCGGATGTTCGCAACGAGGTCACGGCTGCCAGCTTCAATGAAATGGTGTACGAGCTAAATCGCATGGCGACCACCAGCCCGACCGAAGAGGAACTGGCCACCGCCAAGCGATATCTGGTTGGGCTCGAGGCGATCCGTTTGCAGATTCGCAGTTCAGTGGCGCGAGAATTGTCGCGCCTTTGGATTTACGGCCTGCCTCCGGAAGAGATTGGAGAAAATGGGAAGAAGATCGCATCCATCACTGGGACAGATGTAGATGCCGTCGCCAAGAAGTATTTTCCTGCACGCAACCTGGCAATTGTGGCGGTCGGCGAGGAGAAGGTTGTACGCGATGCCTTTGAGCCATTTGGTTTGACGGTTGAGGCGGGACACTAAGCCGATTCTAGGGATTCAAAACACAGGGCCGGGTCCAAGACCCGGCCCACCTGTGTTTGTACTTTAGTACCTGCTGCGTCACTTCCGAGTTGCATACGCTTCAGCGACAATCTAAAGAGCGGGTTCCCGCCTCAGGCCGGGTATTTTTATTTTTTGAGGTTTCTGGCATGGAAAGACATTCCGTCCTAATTTGCATGATTCTTGTCGCTGTTGGCTTAGCTGCTCAGGAAACTCCTCCTCCCAACACAGAACCCATGGATGAAACGCCGGTGTTCCGTGTCCATGTGGTAGGACGCAGCACTAAGGCGGTGAACTATCGGCATCGCGGGGGCTCAACCACGGTCGATCTGAAGGGCACCAGTCTTATGCCCGAGGCCACCGGCCGGGCCAAGGTAAATGGCAAAGAGGGACGGTTAGACGTAAGCGTTGAGGTATCCAAGTTGCAGCCCGCCACCCAGATCGGCGGTCAGTTTCTCACTTATGTCTTGTGGGCGATCACCACGGAAGGCCGGGCGGTGAACCTGGGCGAGATTGTCCCCGGCGGCTCGGGGAAGAGCGGGCTTGACGTGACCACTGACCTTCAGGCGTTCGGACTTATCGTGACTGCGGAACCATATTTTTCGGTTACTCGCCCCAGTGACAAAGTGGTGATGGAAAACATCATTCGTCAGGAGACGAAGGGTTTCGAAGAGCCCATCGACGCCAGGTTCGACATGCTCGAAGGTGGACAGTACACCATCGACGTGCCAGCCTCGCAACTGCCATCTGCGACCGCCGATCCCACGGTTCCTCTTGATCTTTTAGAGGCGAGAAACGCGGTGGCCATCGCCAAGGCCGCCGGGGCGGAGAGCTACGCTGCCGACAGCCTGAAGAAAGCCCAGGAGTTCCTCGATCGCGCCGAAGACTATTTGCGCCGGAAGCAGGGAAGAACCCCGATCGGCACGGCCGCTCGTGGCGCTACCCAGATGGCGGAAGACGCCCGCGTGCTTACGTTGCGGCGCAAAGAAGACGAACGTATCGCAGCCGAAAAACAGAGGATGAGGGACAAACAGGCCAAAGCAGAGGCCGAAGCCAAGGCGTCGGCGGAAGCAGAAGCCCAGGCTAGAGCGCAGTCAGAAGAAGATGCTCGTCGACGGGCGCAGGCCGAAGCTGACCGCAAGGCTGCAGAGGCCGCGCAAGCCGAAGCCGAGCGCACTCAGGCCGCCGCCGAAGCAGCAAGAGCCGCTGCCTTGGCCGATCAGCAAAAGGCACAAGCCGAGGCCGAGAAACAGCGCCTAGCTGCGGAAGAGGCGATTCGCCAGAAAGAGGCGATGCGCACCCGCCTGCTCAATCAACTGAATCAGGTGTTGGAAACCAAAGATACCGACCGAGGGCTTGTTGTCAGCATGCCCGACGTCCTATTCGACAGTGGTCAATACACCTTGAAGCCAGCCGCGCGCGAACGCCTGGCGAGAATTTCGGGCATTGTGCTGGCCTATCCGGATCTCAAACTGGCGATTGAAGGACACACCGACAGCATCGGGAGCGATGAGATGAATCAGCGGCTATCGGAGAAACGCGCCGCTACTGTACGCGACTACCTAGTCAACGCAAATGTTCCAATCAACAACGTCATTGCCACCGGCTTCGGCAAGACGCGGCCCATCGCCGATAACAAGACCGCAGCGGGACGAAAGTTGAATCGCCGTGTGGAAATGGTAGTTTCTGGCGACGTGATCGGTGACGTAGTTGCCCCGGGCGGAACCGCTCCCGCAAGCACTCCGCCCCCGGAGAACCCGCAGCCCTAGCGCCCGATTAGGCTTCTGCCTGGACGCGTGATAGTTCCTGGGCCTGGGTAGAGTTCACTGGCTTGTTTAAAGGAAAGCTCGCTTCCACAATGGTTCCAGGATTTCCCTGGCGAATCTGCATTTCGCCACCAAGATCGCGCATGCGTTCGCGCATACCGCGAATTCCCACACCCATCGTCTTTCGTGCGCCTGGCTCAGAAGAGTCCTGTTCAGGAATTCCGCTGCCGGTGTCGGAAACGGTGAGGCAAAGTTCACTAACGTTACGCTTGAGCTGAATCTTCGCTGTGGAACTTCCTGAATGCCGGTGAATATTTGTGAGGCACTCCTGTACCACGCGGAAAATCGCAATCTCCTGATCCGGCGACAACCGGCCCAAGTCTGAGGGAATTTCTAAATCAATCTTCAAGTTGCTGCGTTGGGTGAGGCCGTCCACATACCAGGAAAGTGCCGAGGTAAGTCCAGCTTCGTCCAGTAGCGGAGGGTGCAGCAGGTAGGACAGAGTACGAATCTCCTGCACCACCTGCGAGGCCATAGCGGTAACGTCCTCCAGTAGCCTCAGGGTTTCTTCATCCCATCCCTTGGCCCGCTGTTCGATTACCGTCAGAGTCATTTGCAAAGCCGCTAGATTCTGCCCGGTGCTGTCGTGCAGTTCACGCGCCAGACGGCGCCGTTCATCATCCTGCAAGTGCAACAGGCGTCCGGAAAGTTCGCGTAGAGCGTACTCTGCATCCTTCCTTTGCGAGACGTTGCTATTAATTTGCAGCCATCCCCGTGGCGTACCGTCTTCGTCGCGCCACAAAGTCCAGTTGCTGGCGACCGTGATTTGGGTGCCGTCACGTCTGGTTTCGACCAGCTCCCCTTCCCAACTGCCCGCATCCAGAAGCGCTTGCTTGATCTCTTCCATGGTCTTGGGGAAGTCGGTCTTGAGTAGTTCGTCCATCTGCTTGGTCACTGCCTCTTGTTTTTTCCATCCGTAAAGACGCTCCGCACCTTCATTCCAGTACGACACTGCGCCGTCAAATGTGCGGATCACGATTGCATCATTGGCCAGGTCGAGAAGGCGGGATTGTTCGCGCAACCTGCGAGTCTGAAACTCGAGAAGCTCCTGTGCCTGGGTACGGTCTTTGATTTCGGCCGTGAGCGCCCGGTTAGAGGCAGCCAATTCGTTGGTGCGGGCCTGCACCCGCAACTCCAATTGATCATGCGCGTGTCGCAAGGCGTCCTGGGCCTGCTTTAGTTCGCTGATGTCGACGCAAATTCCCGTCATTCGGATCGGTTTCCCGTAGACGTCGTGAAAAACCTTGCCCCGTCCCGCCAGCCAGCGGGTCTTACCGTCGGAGGAGATAGTACGGAACTCGAGGTCATGCTCCCGCGTTCCATCCAAGGCGGATTTGATCGAAGTCTTAACTGCCTCCCGGTCTTCGGGGTGTATGTAGTTCAACCAGTCCTCGTAAACAATCTGCACACTTTGCTGGGTAACCCCATAAAGCGCAGGCGCGCCCATGGACCAGATGACTTCGTTGGCGGATATGTCCCACTCCCAGACTCCCATGCGGGCGGCCCGCTGGGCCAAGGTCAGACGGGTCTGGTTCTCCGTGAGAGATTTCTGGGTTTTTTCCAACTCATGCAAAAGCTTTTGGTTGGTTTGAAAAGCCTCGCTGATGTTTTCGCGCTCGCTAAGCAGAGCGGCCAGCATAAGCCCGGTCACCGAAGTTACTGAAATAAAGAGCTGCAGCACGATGATGTCGTAGAGCGGCGGATGGGCAACGAAAGGACCGTGCCCGTGAGCAGTTCCCCAGGCAGCGATCCCGGTGATCACGACGCTGGCCATTGCGGCTCCGGCGATGCGGAAGCGAATCGCCGCCCATAACACAAATGGGAATAGCAAGAATGCCAGCACATCGTCACGGACGCCTTGGGCCGCGAGGGTAGTGAAAATCGTAAGGCAAAGAGCAGAGAGGGACGTCAGGAGTAGTAGAAACTCGAAACGTCGGCTTCGCCAAAATGGCAAGATTAGTTCGCGTCCCGGAAGAAAGAAGAACGGCGCTGCAATCAAGACCCCCATGGCATCGCCGCACCACCAGACCCGCCATGCCGAGAGAAAATGGTTCCAAGGTTGAATATGCGCGAAATAGAGCGCCGAGGTGCCAATAGAAGCCGCAAGAATTGGACTAATAAGCGCGCCCAGAGTTACCAGTCCTATGACGTCCTTCAACCGAACCAGGGGCGGTTCAAAGCGGACGACTCGCTTCAGCAGGTAGCCTCCGAACAGGGCACTGGTCGTATTCCCGATAGCCATGAACGCAGCCGACTCCATGGGCAGCGGGCTGAGGAAGTTAACCAGGAATGCGGCCAACAAAATTCCTGGCCACAAGCCATAGCCCCAGACCACCACCGCGCCCAGTGCCAGTCCTGAGGCCGGCCAAATCGGGGAAATGTTATTGACTGTAAACGGGATCGACAGGCCAAGCCGGCCAAAGGCGAAGTACAGAAGGAAAATTGCCAAAACTCGCAGGAGGTATCGGAGCCATGTTCCGTAGCCCGCCGTTTCCGCCGGATTCACGTCCTCGGTCAACAAAGATCGCATTGCCGGGTGTCATGCTCCATAGAAGCAGGCAACGCTGTTCTGCGTTCTTGAGCCTACCCAGGAAAATTAGATGGAACGAAACCCCTCCATTTCACGTTGCTGCCGGAGCACAGTAAATACAGTGATCACTGTAGGCAAGAGGTTTCACTCCCGTCTTGAGGTGGGTTCGAGTCGTTCTTTAGGGATGAATTCTGGCTGCCCATCCTCCACCCGGGGCAAGAGTGATCTTCAATTTTTGGGAACTCGTCACTTTGGATTTGGCCCTCTTATAGTCGCTGGCGAACCGGTCAGCGTTCACCCCATCCTGATACGAATCCATCGAAAGAGTTCCCTTGGGTAGGAATGAGAGATCGACCTCCAGGGCGCGGCCCGTCCAGTTGGTCATGGCGCCGACATACCAGTCTGTGCCGCTACGACGTGCCAGCAGAACATATTCTCCGAGCTTGGCGTCGAGCACTTTCGTTTCATCCCAGACGGTGGGGACTGGACCAAGAAACTCCATGGCCTCGGGCTCCCGCAGGTAATTGGACGGGCTATCGGCCAGCATCTGCAGCGGGCTTTCAAAGACCACATACATGGCAAGCTGATGGCAGCGGGTGCCCATCGCCATGGGCCGCTCGTGGATGGGTGCGAAGGTCGTCTTCGTGGCATTCAGCATCGCGCCTGGCGTGTAGTCCATAGGGCCAAGGAACATGCGGGTGAAGGGCAGGGTCAAATTATGGGCAGGTTCGCTTTCGGCGCTCCACTTGCTCCATTCCATGCCACGGACGCCTTCGCCGCTGATCATGTTGGGCCAGGTACGGGTCATGGTGATTTGAACTTGTCCACCGTGGAAGTCGACCAGCATTTTGCGCTTCGCAGCCTCACGGCAGGTCCTGAAATAAAAATCGATCAGCTTCTGATCGTTGCGCTGCATGAAGTCAATTTTGATTCCCTTGATGCCCCATTTCTCAAACTGGTTAAACGCCTCGTCAAACTTGTCGTCGAAAGACTTCCACACTACCCAAAGAATGAGGCCGACATTCTTTTGCTTCGCGTAGGCGCTGAGTTCCTCCATGTTGACTTCCGGCACTACCGACATCACGTCGCCCAGCTTGTACCAGCCTTCGTCGAGAACGATGTATTGGATCCCATACTTGGCCGCAAAATCGATGAAATATTTGTAGGTCTGGGTATTGACGCCGGACTTGAAATCAACGTTGTCGATGTTGAGTGCATTCCACCAGTCCCACGCGACTTTGCCAGGCTTGATCCACGATGTGTCCTGCACCTGCGAGGGCTTGGCCAGTAGATAGACGAGTTGATTGCTAATGAGATCGCCATCTTTTTCAGCGATCCCCATTAGCCGCCACGGATAAGTCCGCGTCCCACGTGTGACCGCGATGTAGTCAGCGGCCTGGGTGACCTTCAGATTACGGTCGGTGTCGAGAGTTTCCTGCAAGGGATATGGTGGATGGGTGGCCGCCAGGCCGTTGCCGCCCGTGCCCTTCAGCCACAGTCCGGAGTAATTTTCGATATCGGACTCGGCGATTGCCACTTTCACGCCGTTCACGTCCACGACGGCTGGCAAGCTCGCGATGGCATCGGCTGCTAGCCCTGCCATTTTCACCGGCGTATATTTCCGTTCGTTGTGCGACATGAAGCTTTCTTCCTGCGGATAGAAGACGGTGAAATTGTCCGGGAAGTTGAAATTTGACTCTTCGCCATAGACTTTTACTTCGCTCTGCGGCAACGATGTTTCCAATCGATAGGCTGCACCTTCGTTGTAGGCCCGGAAGACGACCGCGTAGTTGCCGTCCATCTCCAACCGTAGTTCGTTGTAGTTATCGCGAATTTTTGCGGACTTCTGCCGGACCACGGGTTCCAGCCAGCCATCATGCGTGTTTTCCTTGTGAGCTGTAACTTTGGGTTGAGTCCCCAGGACCTGGTGGTCGATGTCGATGGATAGCGTTGAGGTCTGCAATAGCGGCGTGCCCTTGAAGAGCACGTCATATTGGATCTTATCGGCGGCACGAACTCTTATCTCAATCCGCTTGTCGGGGGAAAGAAGGCTAAAGCTGGATTGGGCCATGGCATTTCCCAATAAATAGACAAGCATTATTCCTACGCCGATCGCTTTCGATTTCATGGGTCCTCTTTTGCGCGGAAACGCCGCGATTATCAAGAATGTTCACGTTTACATCGACAGCGTATTAAAGCGCAATTTGGCGGTGGTGTCGAGGGCCTGGGGGGAAACAGAGCTTGGCACGCAGGAAGGCTTCACCACGGTGGAAACTGGGGCGACCGAGGAAGTCCGGGCTAGATTTGAGAGTAGTCTGTCGGCGTCAAAATCACGTTCGTGATCTTGGAGACGATTTCCTCGAACGAGTAACGCGGGTCACTCGTCATCTTCTTCCACGCCGGCGCCGAAACAAAAGCTGCCCAGGCTTTGTCCCGCGCCGCCATATTCTCATAACTCAACATGTAGGTGAGATTCGGCAGGCGCGGCCCCACCAGCATGTCTCCGTAGAAAACCTGGAAAAACCCAGCTTCGTCGAAAATTTTCTCTTCGCCCGATTGCATCATCTCGACTTTGCGTTTGTGGTCCTGATCGGTGGCGCTTTCATATGTACGAATCTCAAAAATTCTCGGGCCGTGGGTCGCGGTTGAAGGAGGTACTTTCAACCGCGGGATCTTCTCAAATGCCTGCAAAAACGAGCTGTCGATGCGGTCGTAGGGCGGCTTCTCTGCAGGAGTATTCAGAAAAGCCGCGCCAGCCTTCATGTACTCGGTATCCTGCGCCAACCGGTCCTCGACCGTGATGAGCGTCTCAAGCGACGTGCCCGGCATCAGGAGGTAAACCGTGGGTGTTTGAGGACCAATCGTGAGGTTTAAGACGCCGACGGGAGTGATCCCCAACCGATTCAATGCCGGGATCAAAGCGTCTTTAAAGTAAGCGTCGGCAGCTTTTCGCTGCGGGCCATTGATGAAGCGGTAAAGTCGCAACTGGTAGAACTCGCGCCCGGTCGACGGTGCAGCCTGCAGATATTCACTCGATGCAACTGCAGCCATAGCGGATGCTGCCAGAGACGAGGCCAGAAACTTTCGTCTTTCCATGAAGTCCTCCGGTGGGAAGCGATAAGGTATCGCATCTCCTGTGCTAAGGGGAAGGGCCGGTGTCCGACTACTCCCAATAGTCCGACATCAACTCGATCGCCCAAGCCGGCTGCCGGACTTCTCCGCGGGGGGCAAAGGCAGTCATGTAGGGCTTGATGTCGACCACGGGCGAGCCGTCGATGGCATCGAGACCCTCCAGTTCGAGCGCAAGGCCCTGCACGCGAACCAATCGACAGACGGTGATCCCGATCCGGTTGGGTCGATCCTTTCCCCGTTGTGCGAAGATTCCTACCGCAGGCCAGTCTGTCCGCCCCCGAGGGTGGCGGGTACCGTAATGGATGTCAGACTCAGCGACGCGATGCAAGGCGAAGACAACCTCTACATGCGAGAACTCTTCGAGCCCCCTCAGACTGTCGGCGTCGAATCGGGAGGCATCCAGTTCAATACGGGACAGCACTCCTCCCCAGGCGCGATCCACTGGTTGATGTTCAGCATTGCGAACCACGCCGATCGGCGTTAAGACGATTGAGGAAGACATGGGAGGATTTTAACCCCGCGGCAGGTGGCCAGCCGAGCGGCGGGGCAGCGCACGAAAGTGAAATTGTAAATGTACGTTCGTGTCTCGCAGGTCACTAGGCGTGCCACCATACGGCTGTCATACTCGATGTTAATGTCGCCGTTCATTTCTCCGAGCATCGACGAACGCTGGCTCCCGAAGTCGATTCTTAGCCTGCGCGGATACACGCTTAACAAATTTCTGCTGGATCTGGTCGCCGGAATTACCGTCGGTCTCGTGGCATTGCCGCTGGCTATGGCCTTCGCTATTGCATCTGGACTGACGCCGCAGGCGGGAATTTACTGCGCTGTGGTCACGGGATTCCTGATTTCAGCGATGGGAGGATCGAAGACCCAGATCGGCGGCCCAACCGGGGCTTTCGTCGTAGTCGTCGCTGGCATCGTTGCCGTCCATGGAGTGGATGGCCTCTTCCTTTGCACCATGATGGCCGGAGTTCTGTTGATTATTTTGGGTGTGACCGGCATGGGAACGGCGGTGAAATTCATTCCCCGTCCCATCGTCATCGGTTTTACCAACGGGATTGCAGTGCTGATCGCCAGCACGCAGATCAAAGATTTCTTCGGCCTTCATCTGGCCAAAGTTCCAGGCGAATTCTGGCCGCGCATCCAGGCGCTGGTCGCTGCCTTTCCTACGATTTCCTATTGGTCGCTGGCGCTTGCCCTGGCGACGGTGGGCATCATGCTTCTCTGTCGCGCGATTTCAAATCGCATTCCCGGCGCCATCGTAGGCATGTTGGCGGCTACCCTGGCGGCGGTTGTCTTCAAGCTTCCGGTAGAAACCATCGGGTCGCGATTCGGCGGAATCCCCAGCGGACTGCCTCATATGGCAATTCCTCGTTTTCGTCCCGAGTTGATTGTTGGTCTCCTTGGCCCCGCATTCACCGTGGCCATGTTGGGAGCGATCGAGTCTCTGATGTCGGCGGTGGTCTCGGACCGCATGAGCAACGACCACCATAACCCCAACGTGGAGCTAATCGGCCAGGGCGTGGCTAACATTTTTTCTCCCATGTTTGGAGGATTGCCTGCCACCGGTGCCATCGCACGCACGGCGACCAATGTCCGCTCTGGAGCACAATCGCCTATTGCCGGCATGATCCATGCGCTCACGCTTCTGTGCGTTCTACTTTTTGCCGCCCCCCTCGCCAGCTACATTCCCATGGCGACACTGGCCGGCATTCTGATGATCGTGTCGTACAACATGGGAGAATGGCGGGAGATTCCGCAACTATTGCGGCTTACCAAAACCGACATCAGTGTTTGGATCGTGACCTTCGCCCTCACCGTTTTCGCCGATCTGACAGTCGCCGTCGAAGCCGGAATGATTCTGGCGGCGTTGCTGTTTATCGGCCGAGTCGCCAACACCACAACCGTCACCAGGGTCGATGAAGAATACGTGAAGGACGGGCTGTTACACATCCTGCAGGACAAAGATATCCCTTACTATGCCACCATCTTTCGCATTCACGGTCCGTTTCTCTTTGGAGCTACCGAGAAACTCGGAGTCGTCACCCAGAAGATTCACGAACTACCACCCATCGTCATTATTCGCCTGCGCAACATGACCGCGATCGACGCGACTGGACTATTTGCTCTCGAGCAAGTCGCAAAGCAGTTGCACGCCAGCCAACGTACTTTGATTTTGTGCGGCGCGCGAGCGCAACCTGCGCAACTGATGCAGCAGGCAGAGTTCGAAGACATCGTTGGCCGGGAGAACATATGCGAGCATGTTCAGGCGGCGCTGCGGCGGGCTGAAGACGTGTTTGAGGGCGTAAAGACCGAGGCCGTCGCGAAAGTGTACAGCTAGAATTGATGAGTTGGAAAAGCGCAGGGCGGACAAGACCGTCCGCCCCACATTCGTGGACCTCGGCTGTTTTCCTAGAATAGTGAGGTGGGACGCCGTTTCCAGTTCTTGCCCTTATCCTTGGCGATCCCCTCCATGTCGTTGACATAGGCGCCGGCCTGGGTCAGCGCATGGTGCAGATCGTTTCCGATACTGACGAAGGTGAATCCCTTCTCCAGAAATTCTCCCACCCTTGACGTGCCAAACAGGAACAGTCCCAGGATGACGTTGTTCTTGCGCGCGTTATCGATCAGTTTCTGGGTGGCAGCCCCTAGTTCTGGTGAGGTGTACATGTCAGGGAACTTGTACTTCTCATACAACCCCATGGACATGCAGAGGTCATTCTGCCCGAGAAACAGAATGTCAACTCCAGGTACGGACGCAATCTCCACAATGTTTTCGATGCAGGACGCCGTTTCCACCTGCAAGGCCACGATGCCGTCATTGTTGTAGTTGCCGGCGTAGCCGAGCAGTCCGGCCTTGTTCATGCTTCGCTGCGGAAAGTAAACGGAGCGAGTACCCGCCGTCGGATACTTTGTGCAACTTACCGCCTGGCGCGCTTCGTCGGCGGTATTGATGTAAGGCACCAGCACGCCGTCCGCGCCCATGTCGAGGGCCTGTTGGATTCCCGGCCGGTCATCGTATCCACCCACCCGGACCAGCGATTTGGCTCCGCCGCTCGCGATCCCTGCCAGCATGGCAGAAAGCGTTTCGTATCCCATGGGCCCGTGCTGGCTGTCGACCAGCAACCAATCGTAGCCGCTGTGGGCCAATTGTTCGGCGAGCGTCGGGCTATGGGCGTTTAGAAATAGGCCCATCTTGGGGCTGCCACTGCGCAACTGTTTCTTGAATTCGGCGCCACTGAGGGCGGTTTCAGCCATTGCATTCCTCCTGGAATCGTTCAAAAGGCTCTTCAGTGTATCGCACAGGCGGTTGTGGAGGGCAACTCGGGCTGAGGGGGTAAAGGGTGTTTGTTTGTGGCCCCCAACTCGAAAAGAGGCCACGCCGGGGAAAGGCGTGGCCTCTAGCATGAACTATTTCTGGCTAATAGCCAGATTTTCCGGGGCCGCGCTAGGCGTGGCGGCGTCCGTCGCAGGCGCATCGATCGGTTCGATCTTGACCGTGGTCAAGATCCGCTTCAGCCGGTTGAATACCTGCTGGCGATCGACTTGCGGAATGTCAGCATCGGCATCGCGCGTAGTTTGAATTCCAAGCGCGAATTCGTAGCAGGCGCCGTTCTGGAAGGCGTGAAAGTACTTGGCGTCGGCCTGATTATTCTGGTCTCCGGCTGACGATTCAATCTCGGAAAACTCCGACGATCCCAGCTTCACTTTGACCGGAGTTGCAGCTGCATTGCCGGTGGTCTCAGGAAAAGCAAACTGAGAACACTGCTCGGCTGTCATCTTGGGATTCACGCTGACATTGAAAAATCCCGATGCGAAATCGGTGTCAGGATACGAGTCCTTCGGCAGCTCGATCGCTGCCAAGGTTCCGCCTCCGGGCTCGACAAAGTTCATCTGTACCGGCCCTAGACCGGTCCATTCCAGACTCGCCTCATCGTCCTTCTTCAAGCTGTAATTCTTCGAATAGACGAGGGAAAGCCCGTAGGCTGGATTCTTGTACGTCGACGCGGTGCTCTGGCGCGGGTGCTTCTTCACCGGCTTCACTGAAGCCACGGGTGCCGGTGCGGGTGGTGCGGGTTGCGGCGCAATCGCCGCTGGTTGTGCTGGCTGCGAGACTGCAACCGCCTTGGTGTTTTTTGAGCAGGCGGAAGTCTCAAGCAAGATCACTCCCGCCAAGGCGGTGGCCATGAGCGTCCCCACCAACGCCACCGTGGGCTTTCTGTAGTTGGAAGTTGAAGTTGTGGGATTGCTGTTGCGAGGCGTTTTGCCCGTCGAACCACCCAAGTTGAGTTGCGTTAACTGTGCCATATCTTTCTCCTGTTCTGGTTTTCCCAGTCTCCATGAACAGAAGCAAGGCGAAAGCCATGACAGCCCCATTGATTTTGCGGGCTTTAGTGAACGAGAGGGAGAGAGGAATGTGGGAGGCGTGACACCCTGTGGATGACGGCACACGATCTGGCCGCCGCTAGCGAAGCGCGCTGGACTTGGAGTTCTCGTTCATGTTCTCTTTGTTCGAAGCGAATGTCTGCTGCAGCAATTTCCAATCATTCTCTACGTCCGTCTGTGATGCCCGCGAGGGACTGCCCGGGCGAAGCAGGTCCTCCAGACGCGTGATCAGCAATTGCTGAACAAACTGTGGCGGCGTCTGTTCGTCCAGAAGATTTTCCCGGCAGAGCCCGATTTCGATGGTGCTCTCGGCTTCCTGTAAACGCAACACCGGCTTGCCTTGTTGGTCGACACTGGGTTCGGCGTCTGCACGCACCTTCCGCCACTTGATATCGTGGGCTCGGAATTCCTCGGAAGCGAGTGCGCGTTTGGCCTGCTCGAGCAACGTCTTGTAAGTACGCCTCTCATCGGCTGCTAGCGGTGGTTCCAGCGTGCGCCTCGGGCCAAAAACCATGGCGTCTTTCTCCGGACGGAAGCGCCAGCCTGCCCAGTAGCCCACGCCTACGCTGCCCGCCATCACCGGATGCAGCAGCATCAGTGGCATCATGTACTTCTTTGCCAACAGAACCGAATCAACTACACCGTGGATCGGACGGCTGCGCTTCATTCCCGGCACCTGCGGGATGATGAACGAAGAGAGCCGCATTTCGTCGCGGCGTTTGCTGGACCGCACCAGTGACTTCGCAACCTGCCGCGGCGTGGTCACACCAAGATCGTTGATGATGCTGCGATGCGCCGCCTTCGGATAGTAGAAGTTGATTACGTCTTTAACGAAATCGGCGCAGTTGCTTTTGATCAAGTTGTAAGCCGGCCGGTTCGGCGCAGAATTAAATCTCTGGATTAGTGCGTCATCCTGATCGGGCCGAGTCTCTATCTTATAGCCATAGAGCGTACGGTCGTAGGCCGAGCCAGCAAGTTCGTACCACGGCGCGCCTTTCGCGTCCCCGGCACCGTCTGGCAAATTCTCGCGCAATCCCGTCAGGTAGCGGTCGCGTAAAAAACTCACCAGCCTAGGGTCGGCGAAAAGCGGAACAACCTCGGAATCCTCGACAGCATACAAATACGGAATCAACGGGACGGCCATCCAATCGTAACCAGCCATGCCGTGATAGCGGCTAAGTACGACTCCCCACTCGCCAGGTCCGCAGCGCCGCAGCTTTAATGGCGACTCCGCACAAATTCGTGAAAGATAAACCGCCGCGTGCCCGGTCCCGGCGAGAGCACCGTCGTAGCTATAGGGTTCTTCAAGCAGCAGGGTGACTTGGGCGTGAAGACGCGTAAGCCCACAAAGGCACCAGAACGCGAGCAGGCAAAGGAAGGTTCGAAACCACGACATACTTCATTTAGTTAGATGAGAAATTCCCGGTCTGCGCAAGTAAATCGGGAAGCCACTAAAGGTCGAAAAATGAATTGGTTGAATGGATCTGGGACTTTCGTAAGCGCCGAACGCGCCCCCGCCCAACCCTGGACGCGCTCACCGGAAAGCATTACGATGGGCGCGATTCCCATGCGTCGAACAACCCTGTTTGTGCTCCTCACCCTAGCAATTCTTCCGCTCTGGCTGTTAAGTCAGGACAAGAAAGCTACCGTGATCTCGGTCGATGCTGCGCGTCCCGGAGCTACGATTTCCCCCTCGATGTTTGGCATCTTCTTCGAAGACATCAACTTCGCAGCCGACGGCGGTCTTTACCCCGAGCTAGTAAAAAACCGGTCGTTCGAATTTCAGCAACCGCTAAGCGGCTGGCACGAGGTTCTCGGCTACAGTGAAAAAGGACTCGACCGTCCCAAAGGTGAACTTGCGGTTCACACCGAGGACCCGCTCAATCAGACCAATCCTCACTATCTTAGGGTCCGCGTTTACGATCCCGGCTATGCGTTCTGGAACTCTGGCTTTCGCGGTATCGGTGTCGAAAGCGGAGCTGAATACCGCTTCTCTGCCTATGTTCGCAGCTCCGGCCCGAAATTGATCCACGTCAGGCTTACCGATGAGCAAGGACACGAAATCGGAAGTGGAAAGCTCGAGGGCTTTGACCAACATTGGAAACAATACAAAACCGTCATCCGCACCAATGTCACCATGCATCGCGCCCAGTTGAAGCTGTCCCTGGATGAAACAGGTTCCCTCGATCTCGACATGGTCTCATTGTTTCCAGTCGATACCTGGAAGCACCGGGAGAATGGTCTGCGCAAAGACCTGGTGCAATTGCTGGCCGATATGCACCCTGGCTTTTTACGTTTTCCCGGTGGCTGCATTGTCGAAGGCCGACAGTTGGCGACTCGATACCGTTGGAAGACGACGGTTGGGGATGTTGCAGAACGGCAGACCATCATCAACCGGTGGAATGATGAATTCGATCAGCGGCCGGCCCCGGACTACTTCCAGTCCTTCGGCCTCGGCTTCTATGAATACTTCCAACTTGCCGAAGACATCGGCGCCGAGCCGCTGCCCATCGTGAACTGCGGAATGGCCTGCCAGTTTAATTCCAGTGAGACGGCGGCGCTTAACCAGCTTGACGAATATGTGCGCGATGCACTTGACCTGATCGAATTTGCCAACGGTCCGGACACTTCGCCGTGGGGCAAGCTGCGCGCCCAGATGGGCCACCCCGAGCCATTTCACCTTAAAATGATCGGCGTCGGAAATGAGCAGTGGGGCGATCGTTATGTCGATCGCTACAAAATATTCGCCGCTCCATTAAAGGCAAAGTATCCGGAAATAAAACTCGTGGTCAGCGCCGGGCCTTTGCCCAATGGCGAGCCTTTCGAAAGCATGTGGTCGACCTGGCGTTCGCTCCAAGCAGACATTGTGGACGAACACTACTACATGGCCCCCGAATGGTTTCTAGCCAATAGCGGACGCTATGACCACTATGATCGCCAGGGACCGAAAGTTTTTGCCGGTGAGTATGCTGCCCAGACCGCGGGAGTGACGCGCCCTGACAACCACAACAATTGGAAGTCGGCCATCACGGAAGCAGCGTTCATGACTGGTTTAGAACGCAATGGCGATGTCGTGCAGATGGCGTCATACGCCCCACTCATGGCACACGTCGATGCATGGCAGTGGAAGCCGGACGCAATCTGGTTCGACAATCTCCGATCATACGGCACTCCGGACTACTACGTTCAGAGGGTGTTCGCCAGCAATCTTGGGACGCGAATCATACCGGTTACACCTCAGGCGGATTCGGGCATCTACACCAGCGCATCGCTCGATGAAAAGGGCCATGAACTGATGGTGAAGGTCGTCAACTACGCACCCACGGCGAAACAAGCGGAGATCAAATTAAATGGAATTCGGCCCTCTGGATCTGCCAAGGTCACAATTTTGGCGGGAACCGACCTCGACGCGGAAAACAGTTTCGACCATCCGACCGCGGTCGCGCCGCAAGCATCCACGGTCGCGCTGAACTCTGACACCATGTCGGTCCAGTTGCGTCCCTATTCCCTTACGGTGTATCGGGTTCCGGTTCAAGCGAAATAGTTCTGTCAGCCCCAGGGCCTGGACCTAGCCACCGAGATGCCTCGGATCTCGTCTTTGGATTCATGCGAGACCGCGCAATAAAAGTGATACAAATCCCCCTTGTGCTGAATCACCGACGGCTTGTGCGCATACGCCGAATCGATCGAGCCCTTCGGCCCCACATCGATCAACACGCGGTCGCACTTAGTTGTATGGAACAGGTCCGGACCGGTCGCAACCAGATCCCGAGCCACGCCGCGTGCGTCCAAGCCGAAGTAGTAGAACACCCACTGGTTTCTGTCTTGCAGAACGCACGGATCGCTGGCGAATTTTTCGTCCGGACTACCCGGCCCTCCATTCGGAATAATCGGGCTGTTGGCGTAGCGCGTCCACGTCTTCAGATCTTTGGACCTGGTCACACCGGTCTGTTCATGCCATGGCCCCTCGGTCTGGTTCTTGGCGTTGTAGAAAATGTAGTAGGTTCCCTGATGTTCAAGCAGGCAAGGCTTGTACAATCCCCCATGCTCCCACTCCGCGCCATCCTGCGGCCGCAGGCAGGGGGGATCGGCAACCCAGTTGCGCAGGTCTTTGCTGCGGCATAGACCGATCACAGCGGCGCCTCGTTCGTATCCCTGATTTGGATACGCATGATAGACACCCAGATAGGATCCATTCACCTTCTTCAACTCACCGGGCGAGTAGAGCCCGTTCTCGCGCAAGATCCAATTCATGGCCAGGTTGTAGCGCAGCACTTCAGAAGACGGATCACGCCTGAGAATCGGCCCTTCATTTTTCCAGGTGACCAGGTCCGATGACGACGCCAGGCCGGTCTGGTAGCCGGTGCCGTCGAAAGCGACGAATGTCATGTAAAAGCTGCCATCATGTTTGAAAACGAAGGGACAGTCCACGCTCACCTTGTCAAAGGCGCCGTCTTTCCCGGAAGCATTGAGCACATATTTTCCGAGCTTGTAGGGGGTGCCGATCCGGTCGACCGAACACGCGGGCAAGGCCCGGCCCGCCAGGGCGAAGACAGAAGCCGTTACGAATTCACGCCGGTTAATTGAGGTCATAAAGAAGGGCTGCCATTATTCGAACTGTTTGCGGAAGGCAGCAAATTGTTCCTGCAGGTCTGCAACAGCTTTGTGCAACTCCGCCACATCCTGCTCCAGGTGGGTCACCCGGTCATCGCTGCCTGCCTCCGTCACCACCGGAGCCGCATACTTGGCGTCATCTTCTTCGTTCGCTCCCGACAACAGGTGGCGATACCGCGCCTCCTTCGTTCCGGGTTGGCGAGCCAGCATCCCTACCAGCGGCGGCTCCCGTTGCATCAGGCGCTGCAGGGTCGACTGGACATCCTCCAGGGTTTCGAAGCGGTGCAAGCGCTCGCCGCGCCCGCGAAGCTCCCCCGGAGTCTGCGGCCCTCGCAACAACAGCACACAAAAGATCGCGGTCTCCCCACGTGTGAAATTAAATACTTCCTGCTCGCGATGTTCGTATTTCGTAACTCGGCTGTCCGCGCCGCTGGCCGGACCCGCCAGCCGCTTTTCCTGAAGCGAGGCCAAAGCCTGCCGCACCGCATCTTCATTCAGGCTCATCACCGGATCGCGGTTATTCTTCTGGCTGCACGCGTTCACCAGCGCATTGAGCGAGAGCGGATAGTAATCCGGGGTAGTGATGTCCTTCTCGATCAACGCGCCGAGTACCCGCGCTTCCACATCATTAAGAACGATATTCAAGGGATCTCCAGCCTTAAATTCTACCGTGCCCGGCAGGGAACGCCCCCGGTAACCAATTTCTCGAATCTACGTCTACACTCAAGTGCGGGTCTACACCATATCTTCCATGTGCAGGGGAGCGTGTTATGCGGCGTCTAGCGATTCTGGCGGTCACTATCTTTCTGAGTACGATGTCTGTTGCCGGCCCCAACCCCAATCCGCCCGACCCCTCTACCGAAATGCCGAAGATGGAGCGCTTCAATCCTGACCAGGTAGAGAAAGCACTTGACCCTTGCAATGACTTCTTCGAGTACGCCTGCAAAAAGTGGAACCAGGCCAATCCCATTCCGCCCGACCAGGCCGGATGGGGCACCTTCAACTCCTTGGCGATCTGGAACGTTGCTGCCGTCCACAACACGCTGGAAGCCTCAGCCGCCGCCCAAGCCCCAACTCCGGTGGAGAAGCAGGTTGGCAGCTACTACTCTTCCTGCATGGATGAAGATGCGATCAACAAAGCCGGTATTGCGCCGCTCAAGCCTGCTCTTGATCGTATTGACGGACTTAAGAACAAGAATGATCTACCGGCTGTCGTCGCGTCCCTGCACCAGATTATCCGGCCGGCGAACCTGAATTTCATCGATGCGGCTTATCCCGGAATACTTTTCGGCGTTTACTCTTCGCCTGACTATGACGACGCCCGCGTCATGCTGGCCACGCTCGATCAATCCGGTATGGGTTTGCCCAGCCGCGAGTTTTACCTGAACGACGACGACAAGTCCAAGCAGATTCGCGGAAAGTACGTGAAATATATCAGCAGCCTTCTGCAGCTAAGTGGAGAGCCGCAGAGCAAGGCGGACGCTGATTCCCAAATCATCCTTTCGATGGAAACTTCGCTGGCAAAAGCCGCGATGGAGATCATTCCTCGTCGCGATCCCAAGAATGTAAACAACAAGATGTCGTTGAAGCAGGTGCAGGCGGTGACCCCGTCGTTCAACTGGAATCAATATTTGTCGGCGATGCACACCCAGGCCCAACCCAACTACCTGGTAACGGCGCCTGACTTCTTCCGCGGCGTCGAGAAACTAATCGCGTCCGAATCCCTCGACCACTGGAAAGCCTACCTGCGGTTTTCCATTCTTCGTATGGAAGCTTCATCGATGAGCCAGCCCTTCGTCGAAGCCAATTTCGATTTCTTCAGCCGCACTCTTTCAGGGGCACAGCAGATCCAGCCCCGCTGGCGCCGCTGCTCCATCTACGCCGACGCCGATCTCGGTGAAGCCGTAGGCCAGGCCTACGTCACGAAATATTTCCCGCCGGAAAGCAAAGAACGCATGCTGAAGATGGTGAAGGCTATTCGTGAAGCGCTTGATGAGGACATCGACTCGCTTACCTGGATGTCGCCTGCAACCAAAAAGCTGGCCCACGAAAAGCTCAACGCCCAGGTCGACAAGATCGGATACCCCGACCACTGGCGCAACTATTCCAGCGTAGACATCAAGCGCGATGACTTCCTCGGAAACGTGCAGCGAGCCTCTAAATTCGAAATCGAGCGCCGCCTGGCACAGGCCGGAAAGCCTGCGGACCGCGCGCTTTGGGGAATGACTCCGCCAACCGTGAATGCTTACGAAGATGCCCAGACCAACACTATCAACTTCCCAGCAGGCATTCTACAGCCGCCATTCTTTGAACTCTCACAGATCGATGCGGTAAATTTCGGTGGAATCGGCATGGTGATCGGCCATGAAATCATTCATGGCTACGACGACCAGGGAAGGAAGTTCGACAAGGACGGCAACCTCAAGGACTGGTGGACCAAGGACGATGCGGCCAGCTACGACGAGCGCGGAAAATGCATCTCTGACGAATATACCCAGCAGGTGCCGGAAGCCGGTGTCAAGCAGAACGGCAAGCTGAGCTTGGGTGAAGACACCGCCGACAACGGAGGAATTCACATAGCGCTAGCCGGCCTCGAAAGCACGCTAAAGGCGAATGGTAAGACTCTGGAAAGCCCCGCCGGCAACGGCCTCACCCAGGAGCAGTCCTTCTTCCTCTCCTTCGCCAACATCTGGTGCGGAGCCAATCGCCCCGAAGCCGCCCGCACGGCGGTAATGACCCAGGGTCACTCGCTTAATCGCTATCGCGTGAACAACGTGATCGCCAACGTAAATGAGTTTGCCCATGCCTTCGGCTGCAAAACCGGCCAGCCCATGGTCCACCAGAATGCCTGCCGCGTCTGGTAAACGGCCGTCAATCAGGAAGCTTAGGTAGTGTTTTTCAATCCTTATTCGGTGCGAATTAGCATTCAGAATTCTCGACCTGTAGGCGCTGCAGTGGCTCCTCGCTCATCGGGGCGCGGAAGCAACGGTGCGAAATTCGGGCCCACTCCAGCGATCTCGCGAAATGCGAGAATCATACTTGATGGAGACTCTCCGACATATCGCCAACCCTGGCTTATGCGCCAACTGCCAATGCAAGAGGCAAATCCAATCGGATCGAGGCTCCATCTTTTACTTTTGCGAACGCTCCAAAACCGATCCCAATTTTCCCAAATACCCTAGGCTTCCGGTTTTGCAATGCGCTGGCTACGACCCAAGCCCAGCTGCGTCAAACGAAAAATCCCAGCCCGGGTAACCGCCCGAGAGTGACCACGTTTTCCACAGCAGGCGCCGTATAAGCCCATTCAGGGCCAATTCACATCCGACCGCGAAAAATTCCTTTGATATACCCTATAAGCTAATTTGATTGGCTGGATACTCACGGGCGCGATACGCTATCCGGTCAAGTCGCAGTCGCCCCGAAGAAACAATTCACTACAACTTAAGGAGATTCATGTCGACCGAACTACGCAACTTTTTGGCGCTATCGTATGAGGAGTTGGAAGAGCTGAATTTGAAGGCGAAAGAGCAGCGCAAGAACCGCGTTGCCCTCCACAAAATTCAGGATGAGCGGCTGCAATATCTGACCGACGAAAAGCGGATTAAAGCTGTGACAGTACTGTTCAGCGACCTCGAAGGCCGTCTGCACATGCTGGACTATGACAAGAAATTTCTGATCAAGAGTTGGGACAACCTCACCTTCGACGGATCCTCCATCCGTGGCTTTACCGCGCAACGTGAGAGCGATTTGCGCCTTGGCATCGACTGGAGCGCCTTTTACTGGGGTCCAGCCGACTTCTTCGGCTCCGGTAAGGTACTGGTATTCGGCGAAGTTATCGACAAGGGCGGCGACGCTTACAGCGGCGACATTCGTGGCGTTCTCAAGGGATACGCCGAAGGACTCCATAAGAAGGAAGGTTACACGCTCAACGCGGCCAACGAAATTGAAGGCTTTCTATTCAAAGGAGCAGATGCGGAACGGCACTACACCGAAACCGGCAAGTTCGAATACGTAAATACCGGTGGCTACTATCACTCCCTGCCTGGCGACCCGCTCCGCACCTTCATCGACACAACCGCCGAAGTGCAGCGCGCCATGGGTTTCCAGAACGAGAAAGACCACCCGGAAGTTGCGCCTTCGCAGTTTGAAATCAACTACGGTTACGGTGAAGTGGTCGCAGCTGCCGACCAGATCCAGCTTTACAAACTCATCTGCCGTGAAGTCGCCACTAAGATGGGGCTATCGGCATGCTTCCTCCCCAAGCCGGTTGTCGGCGTCAACGGAAACGGCATGCACACCAACGTTTCCATCAGCAAAGGCGGCAAGAATCTGTTCTGGGATCCCAAGGGTGAAGAGAAGCTAAGCAAAGCCGGATGGTCGTTCGTGGACAAGATCCTCACCCACGGCAACGACATCTGCCTGCTATTAAACGCCAGCGTTAACGCCTATCGCCGTCTCGACCCGCATTTCGAAGCCCCCAACCAGATCAAGGCCTCGGCGGTCGATCGCGGATCGATGGTCCGCATTCCGATCGGCAACGACAAGAGCATGCGCGTAGAAGTTCGCTCCGTCGGGCCGGACGCAAATCCTTACCTGGTGCTCTACTCGATCTTCCGGACCGGAATTGACGGAGACACCGCGAAAATCAAAAACCTGCGCCAGGCCGAGCGCTACTTGCCAGACAACATCTACACTGCTCTGGACAACTTCCGCAAAGCCGATTGGACCACAGAACTTCTCGGTGCCGATGTGAAAGAACGCTACGCAGAACTGAAACAGGCATCCGCAGACCGTTGCGCTCGCCTGCTCGGTTCGGTAGTCAAAGCGCCCGAAGTCCAGTTCCATCACGAGGTTTACAACCAGTTCCTTTGGAACCAATTCTAGTGGCATTTGACGCTTCAAAATCAGTAACATGGAATTTCGTTCTATTGAAGCGTGTTAGATTTGTGCTATTGCTTGCTCCGTAGTTACTGAAGCTACGGAGCATGAGCACTCCCGAAATCACCATCTTTGTGCGACACTCGGCGGGCTGCAAGCGGTCTGCCGACGAGCTTTCCCGCCGTTGGAACTGCCGCAAACACTTCCGCTGGACCCAAGACGGAATCCAAACCGCCGTCAAGCCCGTACGCGCTCTTGGGCGGAAGCGGAAGAGAACCGGGAGAGTATCCACAGAAATAAGCGGACGGCCACTCGCATCCGGTACCGGACGGCATTCCTAAATGTTGTCGCGTTCGCCGTCAGCCTCGGCCCGTTTTTCGGAGATGAATGAACAGAACTCCACGAATCACCATCAGTTCACGATCTCTCAAGGCGTACTCGCCAGGTCCACGGTCCCAGCTTTGAGGGGGAAATGGAAGTTATCGGTTTTCGCCGGTATTCAGTACCGCGGTGTGCGAAGCTGGATGCGGAGGCCTGCTTGCTAGATGGCGTTGGCGAATTTCACGACGGTCGCACGAGGCTAGTTGGTCCCCAAGCCGCAATCGGATGTGCCAAGATCGTGCCAGTCAGAAGCGCAGCCGGAAATTCGGCGGCTTGGACACGATGGAAAGGGATTAACCACAAGGTGGTGGTCAATGTCCTCGGACTCCACGATGCAAACCGGCTGGCGCCGCATGAGCAACGGGAGAAATCGTTCACTTCGAGTTCGCCGACAAACCCAAGAGTGGGGTGACGACCAGTTTCTGGCTCGCGAGCTCGAAGCGCTGTGTCCGCCCGACAATTCCCTCTTGGAATCTGAGGTCTGCTTCCGGTTTGGGAAAGGATTCGTTCCTGTCCTTCATTCCTCGACGCTCCCTACCTTGCCTACGCGCCAACACCAAGCCCGCCTGCCAGCCCTTCTAGAGGGTATTTCGACCTGCTGCCGTATGGTCGAAGTCCCGGCTCGACGAAGCAGGTCATCGTGGCCTGTATTAGGTTCCGTCAACAAGGCTCGCCCACAGTACGATCACAGATCGAGGCCCGGCTCGATACGTACACTCAGGAACAGCGGGTGCTTCTTGCCACGCCACTATGTCTTCGGGTGCCTGCTGAAAAGTGTCGATCCATCTCCTCCATGAAAGTCGATCACCCGTTCCCGCCCGGGGAAGTTCGAAGTCGAGGGCTTCCCAATAGGCATTGAAGATGAAATGGACAAGTAGTGCTTCTCTTTGTAACTCGGCACTTAGGGCGACACTGTGCGAATGATCGTTCCAATCCGGTTGATTGAGTTTTACTCCATGCCATCCCTTAATCCCCTCGCGAATCAACTGAACCAAGGTCATCCGTTGGCGCTCGGGACTGATGTCTCGTAGTAATCGTCTCCCGATAAGTAACTTTACAAAGCGATGAACGTCAGCGTGCTTTACGAGCAAAGACCAATCGAACCAGTTCCCTTCGTTGTCCTG
>Ga0157378_10001195_pt1 | contig 23571 bp, 9 predicted proteins | sample M65metaG_FD_115309 | JGI IMG/M metagenome (GOLD analysis project Ga0157378, IMG submission 115309) | Miscanthus rhizosphere microbial communities from Kellogg Biological Station, Michigan, USA - M6-5 metaG | ecosystem: Host-associated > Plants > Roots > Rhizosphere > Soil | place: USA: Michigan...
GATACCGAAGCAGTTCGAGGGGCTTACGCTCCAACTCGACAGTTTGACCGCGAACTTTGAGTTGGAAACGCAGGTCATCGAATTCGCAGTCTGCAAATTGCCATAGATCTCGATGCCCAGTTTGTGAGGGCGATTCCGGGGAAGTAGCCATGAAATGCCGTTTCTTTAGAAAACTTCAGCGTTTCGTCAGGACAAGTGGGGGTGGTGATCTACAGGATACGCCGAGGTCGGATCGCTCTAACCCACTTTCTCAAGGAAAGATCTGCTGCTTATCGGAGATCGACCCCCTGATGAGCTGCTCAACCAGTCAATTTTTTGCTGCGTTGTTTGCTTGTTGATATCACCGTCACACCCTCGGAGGCTTAGCATGTTTCTTCGCTCTCGCTTGATCCAGTTGCGTAAATTCGCCCTCCCCCTTTGCGTTCTGGTCTTTGGATTTGCCGGTATGGCGTCTGCCCAGAGTGTGTGGCAGAAGATGAAGCAAAACGTCCTGCAGCAGCAGTGTCAGCAGGGATTGCAGAAGGCCTGCCAGGCGCTGGCTCAGATCAACCAGAAGCAATCGCAGCAGCCACCGCAAACTCCAGTTCAGCAGGCCGGACAGCCCGGGCAACAAAGTCCGGACCGTGGAAAGCAGCTGCAAGCCGGGGGAGCCCCGGACGAGGCAGGGCCGATCCATCCGCCGCAGGGGACCAAAGTGGAGGAATCCGTAATGGCTCCGCTCGCGGACGGAGCGAGGTTTTTTGTCAGCCCTCACGGCGTTCATGTGGCGACGTTCGAGAACAGCGGCAGCCGGGCGGTGATGTACTACGACGGTGTGCCAGGCCCCAAGTTCGATGAGATTCTAGGGGGCGACAGCAATATGCCGACGATGGTGGGGGCCGTGTTCAGCCCCGATGGCAACCGTTTTGCCTACTGTGGCCGCTCGGGTAACCAGATGGTACTGATGGTGGACGGCAAAGAGCTGATGCGCAGTTCCGAGTCGCAGGAGGGACAGTTCAATGGCGAAAGTTGCAGGCTGGGATTCACCTCGAGTAGCCAGCATGTGTTTCTGATTCAAAGAGTGGTTACCTCGACGATGAAGGGCGGCATTTTCACCCGCTTCTTTTTCGACGGGAAGTTGGCTGCTCTCCCCAGTGCCATCGGGATCCAGTCCGATGGGAACGTCGGAGGGATCCACCTCTCCTTGAGCCCAGACGGAAATCACTATGCGTATGTTGCCATCGATCCTAGTGATGAGCAGAAGTGGGCACTGGTTATCGACGGCAAAGTCGCGCCCTATCGCGGTGGTAACCCTCAATGGACTGCGGACAGCCAACACCTGTACACGACTCTCGTGACGTCAATTCCGGGAAAGGGGCAGGTGGCGGAGGCCATGCTCGATGGCAAGCCGATTATGCGTGCCGATCAGATCCGGCTCCATGTTGCGCCGCAGGGCAATATGGTTGTGGCGGAGGTCAATGCCGCGTCGAACACACCGCAGCCGCTAAAGTTTCTGGTCATGAATGGGAAGAAGGTTCCCGGCTCGGAGATCGTGAACCAGCGCGGGGTCAATCTCGACCAGGTGACGATCAGCCCGGACGGAAAGCACTTTGCCGCCAGATTTACCAACGCGCAAGGGCACCAGTACGTTTCTTTCGACGGCAAAGCGGGACAGGAGTATCAGAGCGTCGATCACATCGAGTTCACTTCGGACTCGTCGAAGGTCACCTACACGGCGTTTTCGAATGGGAAGCCATACGCCATCATTGGTGAGCAGGAATCGAATGCCTGTCTGGCGACCCTTGTCGGCCCAGTCATCAACCCTCAAGGCGGATTGATGATCTCTCCGGCGGGCGGTCATGCTGGGACGATCTGCGGGCTGACCGGCGGAGCCCCCAACGTGTATATCGATGGCAAAACGCTGCCTCTTGCCGGTGGGGCGCAGGGCGCAGGCGATTTGCGCTTTTCCTCCGACGGTCGGCACTACGCCTACACGGCCAACTTCAGCGGCAATGCGAATCGGCTGGTGGTCGACGGCGCCGTCGAGATGCAGTCGAACCTCGCGGTTGGAAACAATATCGGCAACCAATATGTGTTCAGTCCGGATAGCCAACATATCGCGGTATATTCCAGCTCGCCGACTTCGACTGGCGAGTATGCGAGTGGAGTCTTCCTTGATGGCAAATACGTGCCCGGTGTGGCGACTCCGATGTTCTACAGGCTGGAGTTCACCGCCGACAGTAGACATATCGCGTGGGCGCAGCCGGTCCCTGGTCAACACGCCTTTCGGCTCTTCGTGGATGGGAAGGCCGTGACTGAAACAGCAACAGCAATTGATCCGAATTCCCGGGAAAGCTGGTGGGACATGGCGCCGGACGGGAGTCTATCTGTTCTTGGACAGGATGAGAAGAATCTGAAGCGGATCACAATTACGCCTTCAGCACAGACCAGCCTCGCCACGCTTGGCGGCGGTGGCGCGATGGTCGCGAAGCGGGATCAGTGACAGCCGTAGTCCAGCCGGTGAGCAAGGAAGGAGGCCCAATGCGTTCCTGCAAATCAATGAGCATTCTTGCCGGATCTCTCGTTTTGCTGGTATCCGGATGCGATTCGGCCCCCCGAGGAACCTACACAGACGCCAATGGAGCGGTAATGCTCGAAGTCAGGTCGGGCGGCAAGGCGAGCTTCACTTTCATGGGGGACGTCGAGGACTGTAGTTATGAGAGCGGGGGGAAGCAGTTAACGCTCAGTTGCAAAGGCGAGGCCGGAAAGACTGTGTTCAATATTCATGATGATGGTTCGCTAACAGGACCTCCAGGGAGTTTCATGCCGTCGTTGCAGAGACAGAAATGAGCAGCTGCTTGACGAACTCGCAGGCTTGACTGGCCTCACAGCATTCCACATTCTCACGCAATGAAGACGAGCCATGAGAAGAGCCACTGCGTTTCTTGCAATATTGACGCTGAGTGAATTTGTCGCGGCCTGCGGGAGCGGAGTCCGGGGGCACACTTTTCACAACAATGGGGGCGTTGTGCAGGTTGAGTTCAAGGCTGGTGGGAAAGCTCTTGTATCCGATGGCGCGAGCACGCACTCATGCGGCTACGCTGAGACCGGAAAATCAGTGAACCTGATCTGTGACGACGGGACGACAGACTTCACGATGGAGGATGACGGCGCCCTTGTGGGACCTTCGGCTGGAGCGATGGCAAGGCTCACGCCAGTGAAGAATTAAACACTCGATGTTGTCCAAATTGGTTCCTATCTTTGCATTCGCAGGACGGCTCGGTCAGCAAGTTGGCGCCCACCGACGCCGTCAGTTGGATTTGCCCCGCGCCGATGACTTTCTTCTGTGTGAGTTAGGGGCGAGTGGTGCGTGACACCCCATTTGCCACGATCCCCCCCTTGTACCCCAGACATTAAAATCTCGCTCATTTCAGGTGAAAAATCCTCGCAATCAAAACGCTTTACCAAGCTAGCTAAGTTGCACAATCTGAAACGATTTCAGATTAGTTCAGATTTCAAACTTTATGTTGTTGACTTTGAACCGGGGAGAGGGTAAACAAGTGAGCGGTACAACAACTTAATCATAAAACTAGCTGCACAAATCTTCCCCTGGAGGGCTTGGTTGAAAAACCTTAGGTTTGTTCTCTGCTCCGCAATCATGGTCATGCTGTGCCTCATCATGACCGCGCGTTCAGCACTTGGCCAGTCAGACAGTTCGTCTCTGTCAGGCACCATCACAGATTCATCTGGAGCAGTGGTTCCGAAAGCAAAAGTCACTGTTCGGGATGAGGCGACACAGACCAACAGAGATGCCATCAGCAAGGACGATGGCAACTTTACCATTCCCAATCTCGCTCCTGGCGCTTACACGGTGCGCGTGGAAGCGCAAGGGTTTCAAACGACTACGCTGAATGGTGTTCACGTCGACCCGAACATCGGACGGAGAGTCGATGTTGCGATGAAGGTGGGTGACACCACGACATCCGTTACCGTTGAGGCTTCTGCGAATACGGTTCAGACGGAGAGCGCATCTGTTGGCCAGCTGATTACTCAGGAGCAGGTCAAGAATATTCAGCTCAATGGCCGAAATCCGCTTTATCTCGCGCAGATGGAGCCCGGTGTCGTTCGAAGCAATTCGATGGCGGCGCTTGGCTTCGGGCTTGACAATCCGCTGAACGTGAACGGCGCGCGCAGCCAGGAAAGCATGCAGACGTTCGACGGCGCACCCATGGTGCGCACCCGTTCAAACGGCACCAGCGTTGGCGTAGCCAATGTGGATTCGACCTCGGAAGTTCAGGTGCTGGCGGTGAGTTACCCGGCAGAGTATGGGCGCACGTCGGGTGGGTTGATCCGCCTTGTTCCCAAGAGCGGCACGAGCAATTTCCACGGCAGCGCTTTCGAATATTTCCGCAACAACGCGCTGAATGCCAATACGTGGCAGCGCGCCGGCGCGGGCCTTCCGCGGCAGGCTTTCCGATATAACCAGTTCGGCTGGAATTTCAACGGTCCGGTTTTCATTCCCGGCCATTTGAATCGGGAACGCAGGAAGCTGTTCTTCCTGGTCGGCCAGGAGTGGGTGAAGTACAACCACGATGACACCACCTCCGCCACGCTCAAAGTGCCGACAGCACTGATGCGGACGGGCGACTTTAGCGAGTTGCTTGGGCCAAACATTTTTTACAAGAGCCCGGTGCAGATTGTGAGCCCCACGACTGGCCTTCCGTATCCCAACAACGTGATCCCGCAGGGAGAGCTCAGCCCAAACGGTATTGGCCTGCTGAATGCGTATCCGGCGCCCAATCTGACTGGCAATCCCACGAGCAACTGGATTGACTCGGCCCTGTATACCGAGAGCCAGCGGAAAGACAATATCGTTGTCGACTACGTTCCGACTGATGCGCATCATTTCCGTTTCAGCTTGCTGAACTACAAGTACAACGATTACGAGCCGCACTTCGGCAACTTCAATACCAACCCGCGAATCTTTGACCGGCCGAATCAGGTTGGGGTCTTCCATTACACGTGGACGATCAGCCCGACGACGGTGAATGATGTATTTGTTTCCGCAGCCGCAGACCACGTCAACATCGATATCGACACCTCGTCGGGTCTTTTCGATCGCACGAAGTACGGGATTAACTATCCGTACCTTTTCGGATCCGACACCAAGGTCGTTCCGAACAAAATCCCAACCATCCAGATTGCCAACTTCGGCACGCTTGATGGCGGACCGTACCCATCGCGCTCGGGTGGCATGGTGTACGACGTGGGCGACACGCTCACGAAGGTGTGGGGGAACCATACGTTCAAATTCGGTGGAGTGTGGGAATATGCCGGCGAAAACAACTATGACCAGATCAGCGTAGACAACACGCGTCCAGGGACGACAAACAATCAGAACGGACTGTTCAACTTCACGGACACGCGCGGAGGGACTACATCCTCGCCGGTGCCGTCCACGAAGGCTGCAGTATCGAACGTTGCCCTAGGGCTTTTCGATACTTACGGCGAAATCGGACAGCGCTCGTATACGCCGTTCCGGGGCAACATGTTCGAAGGATTTGCGCAGGATCAGTGGCGGATGAATTCGAAGTTTGTGCTCGAGTATGGCGTCCGATACAGCATAATGATGCCGTATCACTCGCTGTGGGGTAACCAGGCATTCTTCAGCCCGAAAGACTACGATCCGACAATTGCTCCGACGGTTAATCCTGCCACGGGCTTCTTGACCGGGGGCGATCGCTATGACGGCGTGGTGATCCCGGGCAACGGATTTCCAAGTGCAGCGAAAGGACATGTGCCGGATAGCATCCTCAATGGTGACTACCAGCGTCTCTTCCGCGGGTACGACAGCGACTATTCACCCACGGTCTACAGCGATATCCAGCCGCGCGTGGGTTTTGCTTTGCAGCTTGATCCTTCGTCGGTGATTCGTGCCGGTGTCGGACGCTATGTGCAGCGACTCGGCATCAGCGATACCGTGCATGTTGGCGGCAATGCGCCGTTTCAGCCTGCATCAACCGTGAGCCGCGGCGTTGTGGACAATCCGGGGGGCATCGGTGTGAATATCACGCCGCTGGCGTTCACGTCTCACGCGTATAACTACCCCAGCCCAGAAGCCTGGTCGTGGAATCTGACGGTCGAGCACGAATTCTCTGGTCTTGCAACGTTCACGCTGAGCTACGTGGGGCGCCGCGGTTACCACCTTGAACAATTGGGGAACATCAACCAGTTGCAGCCGGGAACAACACAACTCCTGGCCAATAAGGGTGTAAATAGCGATGCTCTTCGGCCGTACAAGGGATTCTCGACCATCATCGAGGCCGAGAATACTGGTGGATCGATCTATCACGCGATGGAGGGCAATCTGAAACGCCGCCTGACGAAGGGATTCCTCTTCGGCGTGGCTTACACGTGGTCGAAAAGCCTCGATTACGGATCATCGAGCGGCACCAACATACCAAATGCGTTTGACAACAGCATCATGTACGGACCAAGCGACTTCGACACGCGTCATGTGATGGTCGCGAACTACGTATGGGATCTGCCGTTCGCGACGCATTCGACGAATCGGCTGGAGCGTGCCACGCTGGGCAACTGGCAGTTCTCCGGGACGATACAGGCTCAATCGGGACGCCCGCCGTCAGGGGCAGTCTCGCGCAACCTCGATCAAGCGGGTGTTGGACCTGGTTCGGGAAATCAGTATTACGTGCATACCCGCACACCAGGACTGCCGCACAAGTTCGGTTCGGCATCCGGCGTTCAGTATTTTGAGCCGGGAGTGTTTCAGCCTGCACCGCTCGGTACCTTCGCTCCTCGGGGATCTCGCAACGTAGTCAACGGGCCGGGATTCCAGAGCTACAACGCCGCGCTGCAAAAGGCGTTCCATTTGATTCCGTCGCTAGAGAGCCACGCATTGATCTTCAAGGCCGAGGCTTTCAATTTCCCCAACCACCCGAACTGGGATAACCCGGACGTGAACCCAACCAGCGCAACGTTCGGCAAGGTGACAAGCAAGGGCACGACCTACTCATCAGAACGTCAATTCCAGTTCAGCCTTCGCTACGAATTCTAGTCGCGAAGCACCAAGCCGGGTTGTAAGTCCGTCCGTGAGGGATCTCGCAAGGTTAGCGAGATCCCTCATCTTACGTTTGAGTGCCAAACTTCGCGGGACCTGGCAAGCGCCTTGCGCGAGAACACGCCAGAAACGCACGACGGAGTTTATTTTCCGGCGCTGTTGGCGCGTTCGATCGATGTAAGATTCTCACGACAGGTTGATCAACGAGGAATCATTCATGGACGGCAAAGAAAGCAGTCGCAGAGATTTCCTGAGAACGAGCTCAGCAGCAGTTGCCGCCACCACCGTGGCGTGGAGCGCGCGCAGTTATGGCGCGATTGCCGGCGCGAACGATCGCGTCAGAGTCGGTGTGGTCGGATGCGGAGACCGCATGAAAGGCGCCCTGATTCCATCGTTCCTGCAGCACAACAAGGAGCTAAACTTCGAATTCGTGGCTATTTCGGATCTCTGGAACCAACGGCGCGAAGAAGGGGTTGCTTACATCGAGAAGCTAGGCGGCGGGCGTGTTGAGGCGGTTCGCAACAACGATGAGCTTTATGCCCGCAAAGATGTCGACGCAGTGCTGATTGCGACGGCTGATTTTCAACATGCCTTGCACGGAGTTGAAGCCGTGAATGCGGGCCGCGATGCGTATGTCGAAAAGCCGACCGCACACACGATGGAGGACGCTCGCAAGTTTCTCGCGGCGGTTAAGAAGACCGGCAAGATCGTGCAAATCGGGACGCAACGCCGAAGCACGCCGAGCTATCAAAAGGCAGCCGAATACATTCAGTCTGGAAAGTTCGGCGAGATCGTCATGGTTGAAATGACCTGTAATGTAAATCAGCCTGGCCGTTGGAGACGCCCAAAAGCTGTGCCTCAACTCAAGGAACAGGACACGGATTGGAAACGCTTCCTTCTCGATCGTCCGTATGAGCCGTTCGATGCGCGGAAATACCTGGAGTTCCGGCTATTCTGGCCCTATTCCTCCGGGATTCCGGATCAATGGCTCGTTCACCAAATTGACACAGTCCACTGGTTCACCGGCTTGCCGCATCCACGCAGTGTGGTTGCGAACGGGGGCATCTATCTATGGAAAGATGGCCGCAAGAACTGGGACACGATGACTGCTGTTTTTGACTACGGCCCGCTGGATGATCCGAGCAAGGGTTTCCAGGTGCAGTACACGTCGAGGTTCACAAACTCTGCTGGAGGCGTGAAGGAGTTGTACTACTCCAACGGCGGCATGATCGACATGGACAAGCAGACGGTGACTTCGACAGGCGGATTGACGGCGCGCTCCGCCGCTGAGATGGAGATGAACGCGAATCTGCTGCCGAGTTTTTCGCTGGTGGAGCATGCGGAAGCTGCATCTACGGCGGCAGACACGGGCGCCGATCCGCAGACGTCGGCGAACATGCGCAACTGGATGGAGTGTGTGCGCTCGCGGAAGACGCCGAATGCGCCGATCGAGGCCGGTTATAGCCATTCAATTGCACTCTGCATGAATGTGGCCGCGATCCAGACGGGACAGAAAGTCACCTTCGACGACAAGACGCAGCAAGTCATTGCCGGGGGGAAGGTCTATGCGTAGGCTCGGCCCTGCGTTGCCCATTGGAGCAATGGTGTTGCTTGTCTCATCGGTGTTTGGATCGGGTCCTGCAAAAGGCGTGAAGGTGATTGCGAACGAGTCGCAACGCCGTGTAGACATCACGATTGATGGCAAACCGTTCACATCGTATATCTGGCCAACGACGCTCAAGAAACCCACGCTGTTTCCGCTGGTTACAAAGGACGGTGTGACGGTGACGCGCGGGTTCCCGCTTGAGCCAAGACCTGGTGAGCGAGTCGATCATCCTCATCATGCAGGACTCTGGTTCAACTACGGGAGCGCAAACGGTTTCGATTTCTGGAATAACTCTGATGCCATCAAGGCGGAAAACCGCTCCAAGATGGGCGATGTGGTGTTCAAGAAAATCCTGAACGCTCGCAGCGGGTCGAATAGTGGCGAACTCGATGTTGAGGCTACGTGGGTCACCGGGCAGAAGCAGCCGATCCTGGAGCAGACGACGCGGTATGTCTTCTCGGGGCGAAAGGATGCGCGCGTAATCGATCAGATCGTAACGCTCAAGGCGCTCGAGCGCATAGTCTTTCGTGATGATAAGGAAGGCCTGCTGGGCATGCGCGTCGCACACTGGCTCGAATCGCCGAATGAAAAGGGCGGAGTGTTCACAGATGCGAGCGGCAGACCAACACAAGTGGCCGCGGCAGACACAACCGGCGCCATGGGTGTGTATCTGACAAGCGAGGGAGTGAAGGGTGACGCGGCGTGGGGAACGCGGGGCCGCTGGTGTGCTCTGACAGGGCACACCGGCGACCACACTGTTACGATCGGGATTTTCGATCATCCGCAGAATCCCGGGTTCCCCACATACTGGCATGCACGTGGATATGGATTATTTGCCGCCAATCCTCTAGGGCGGAGTGTCTTCGATCCCAAGCAGCCCGCATTCAATGTCACGCTTGAAAAGGATCAGACCACGACCTTTCGATATCGTGTCGTGTTGTACTCGCGGGATGAGGGAGTGGATGAATTGAATGGTGAGGCAGATGCCTTCGCTGCCAAATACAAATAGCGGTGACGAACTCGTCTTCTGCATTCCCAAGCTCAAAGGAATTCCAAGGAAGATTTCTCAATGAAGAACTTCGATTCGATGCGCCGGGAGTTTCTACGTGCAGGTAGTTTTAGTGCAGCAGGAGCCGCATTCCCCTCGATCGCTTTCGGGGCGGCACCTCCAGCCGAGGCAGGATCGGAAACATCGGCCCAGGGTATTTTCGATGTGCGGAGATTTGGCGCCAGGGGCGATGGCAAGACTCTCGATACGGATGCGGTCAACCGCGCGATTGCCGAAGCTGAACGATCGGGTGGTGGATTGGTCTTGTTTCCATCGGGGAAGTATCTCTGCTTTTCGATTCATCTGAAGAGCCAGGTTCATCTTCATCTGGCACAGGGCTGCACGATCGTCGCGGCTGATTCTCCGCTTCCCGGGCAGCAGACCGGTTACAACGGAGGGAAATACGATGCGGCCGAGCCGAACGCGCCGTGGGAGGAATACCAGGACTACGGTCACAATCACTGGCACAATTCGCTCCTCTGGGGAGAGGACATCCACGACTTCACCATTTCGGGTCCTGGCCTAATTTTCGGAAAGGGGCTTAGCTTCGGAGCCAATCGAGCTGGGCGCGGCGATTACCCCATCTACGTCGCAGAGCAGGCGGGCGTAGGCAACAAAGCAATTGCGCTGAAGAACTGTCGCAACGTCATCCTGCGTGATTTCTCCATTCTCAAAGGCGGACACTTTGGCCTGCTGCTGACAGGTGTGGACAACCTGACGATCGACAATCTGAAAATCGATACGGACCGCGACGGCATCGATATCGATTGCTGCCAGAATGTCCGGGTATCTAATTGCACGGTGAACTCTCCGTGGGATGACGGCATCTGTCCGAAGTCAAGCTACGCGCTCGGTTACGCAAGGCCGACAAAGAACCTGACTATCTCAAATTGCCTCGTCACCGGCTCCTATGTGCTCGGTTCAGTGCTGGATGGAACATTCAAGAAATACGGAGAGGGAGAGGAAATCGGCCGCAACGGGCGCATCAAGTGTGGAACGGAATCCAACGGTGGATTCATCAACGTTACGATTTCGAACTGCGTTTTCGAAGGGTGTCTTGGATACGCACTGGAGAGTGTGGATGGCGCACTGCTTGAGGATTTAACGATCACCAATACCACCATGCGCGATTTATATAGCGGGCCGATTTTCATGCGTCTCGGAAGACGGCTGCGAGGCCCAAAGGAGAACACCAAGGTCGGAACGATGAAGCGCGTGCTGATCAGTAATCTCACCTGTTTCAATGCTCCAGTCCCGGGCTCGATTCTGACCGGTATTCCAGGAACGGCGATCGAAGATGTGAAGCTCTCGAACATCTATATCGAAACTGCGGGTGGCGGAACTGCCGAGATGGCGAAGACTGTTCCGCCCGAACTTGAGGATGGATATCCTGATCCGCACAGGTTCGGACCGATACCCGCCTCGGGCTTTTTTATGCGCCACATGCGCAATGTTGAGATGAGCCATGTTGAAATCGCGAACAGGGCACCGGATGCGCGACCGGCTTTTCATCTTCTCGATGTCAACCGCTCGGACTTCTTTGCTGTCACATCTCCTCGCAGTGCCGAAGGCGCTTTCGCGCTGCATAATGTGCAAGACTTCCGGATCGGGTGGAGCCGGGCGGCAGCGGATACGGTACTGAGCAGCGCCGATCGCAGGATGGTTTGAGTGCTTCGACTGGGAGGAACGAAATTGCGTACGAATTCGGTGTTGAGAAGTATTGCGGCACTCGCGTTGCTGACAAGAGTCAGTGTCGTCGCGGCACAACAACAGGATTACTTCAGCAATTGGCCCCAGGGCGCCTCACCGCAGGAAGTTGGCAAGCGCGTTGCTGAGCACTTCGTCACCAGCCCGCACCAGGGAGACCGCGTCTTTTATGGCGAGGTGGGGACATGGTACGGAGCCCTCACCTTCGCTCATTTGACTTCTGACAAGGAGCTGCAGGAGAAGTTGATAAGAAGGTTCGATCCTCTGCTGCCTGGCCGGGCGGACACGAAGTTGATTGGAACCCGAAGGCACGTTGATGACGAGATTTTCGGAGCGATCCCGCTGGAGATTTCGATTCTCGTCAAAGATCCGAAGTATCTCGCATACGGCAAGGAGTATGCCGATCGTCAATGGGAGAATCCTCAGCCCGATGGGCTTTCCGCCGAGACACGCTATTGGATCGACGACATGTACATGCTGACGATCCTCCAACTGGAGGCCTTCCGTGCCACCGGGGACGGGAAGTATCTGGATCGGGCTGCGCTTGAGATGGCCTCCTATCTCCACAAACTCCAGCAGCCCAACGGCCTCTTCTATCACGCTCCCGATGTTCCATTCTTCTGGGGACGCGGCGACGGCTGGGTGGCTGCAGGGATGGCGGAGATGTTGCGCGATCTGCCAGCGGATCATCCTCAAAGAGCGCGCATTCTGAAGGGATACAAAAGCATGATGGCTGCGCTTCTGCAGTATCAGGGCAAAGACGGCATGTGGCGGCAGCTCATCGATCACGAAGAGGCTTGGCCGGAGAGCTCGAGTTCAGGAATGTTCACGTTCGCTTTGATTTCAGGCGTCAAGAACGGCTGGCTTGAATCAAGCACGTATGGTCCAGCCGCGCGCAAGGCCTGGATTGCTGTTGCAGGCTATGTCGACCAAAACAGCGACGTGACTAGTGTTTGCGAAGGCACAAACAAAAAGAGCGACCTGCAGTATTATCTGGAACGCAAGCGGAAGACCGGCGACTATCATGGCCAGGCACCGATCCTCTGGTCTGCGTCCGCGCTGTTGCGTTAGCGGACCGACTCGCCTGATTCAATGAGCGCAAGTGCAGCGAAATTTCTCTGAACGATGTGTCGAGGTTACTTGCCTGTATAACGAATATCGATGAGCGTCCAATCGTCCTGCGCTTCTGGGGCGGCCTGGATTTCCTGGAGTTCATTCACGATTTCATCAAGCATCGGCAGGTGGGCCAGGGCAATCAGCCCTTCTGTACTGATCAGTTGGCCGGACCTGTTCTTGATTTCGGTTACGCCATCCGTGGTCAGCAGAATGCGATCGCCAGCTTGGAGCGTTATTTGCGACGCCTCGTAAGTTGCCTGTTCTATCAGGCCTACGATGGGGTTGGCAGTTTCGAGCTCAACGATACTGCCGCCGGAGCTAATGAGCAGGGGCGGAACATGGCCGCAATTCAGAAACTCCACGCATCCTCCTGGAAAAATCTTCAGCAGAATCATCGTGGCGTATTTGCCAACCTGTCGAGCGCAGAGGAAGCGATTGATCAGGTCCGCTGTTTCAGGAAGCGATTGCCCGGTGAGCATCAGCGCGTGGATGATCCCTTGCAGGGTCGCAGCCACGATTGAAGCAGGCACACCTTTTCCCGAGACGTCCGCGATCGCAATGCAAACGCAGTCGGGCAGCTGGATCACGTCGTAGAAATCGCCGCCAATTGCGTGACAGGGAATTGTGCGTGCCTGAAATTCGGCGTAGTCGACACGCGGAAAAGTGATGGACATAAGCCCGGAATGAATAGATGCGGCAATGGCGAGTTCTTCCTCGGCTTGACGGGCCTTCAATTCTGTATCAGCGAGCAGCGCGTTGTGCAGAAGCGTAGAGGCTTCGGTGGCCAAGGTATCCAGCACCTGTTGATCGATATCACTCAGGCTCTTAGCGCCGAGCTGGGCATCAAGGTAGAGGACGCCCAGGCAGCTGTTTGGCTCGGTCGACGAGTGCTTGCGCAGCGGAATGCAATAGATGCTTCGAATTGAATGTGCCATGACGCTGGCCCATTGGGCGGCGCTGTCGTCGCTGAGAGTGTCGCTGAGGTAGAACCTAGAATCGCTCTGAACCGCTTTCTGCATGGCTCGACGCGAAACCGAAGAGTCTTCTTCGATCAAGCTGCCATCTGAGCGGAGCCCCAAAGCAGAGGATAGTTCTCCTTCTTTCATGAGAAAGACGAAGCCGCGCTCAGTTCCGGTGAGTTGCATCGAAAGCTTGAGAAGCGCGAGAAAAATGTCGTTGATCGCTCCGCCGGAGTTGAGCTGCCGAGCGGCACTGAGTAAGAAGCTCAGCTTTTCGATCTCGCGAGCGGGCTTCGGAACGTTTCCTGTTGTGGGCGGCTCAAATCCAGAGAGAGCTGCCAGCAATTCGTCTGCCCGGACTCCAGACATGCTTGCGCTCTCAGAGAATTCGAAGCGGAAACTGACCGCGTTCGCTGAGCCGAACTGAAGAGTGTCGCCGGAGCGCAGTTTGGCCCGATCGATGCGTTTCCCGTTCAGGTAGGTGCCGTGAGAGCTGTTCTGGTCAATGACTTCAAAGCCGCCGTTCTGCCGTGTGATCGTGGCATGGCGGCGTGAGGCGAATGCCTCTTTCAGAACAAGATCCTGGTCGGCGGACCGCCCAATCGTAGTGCAGTCACCGGCGATTTCAAAGGTGTTCTCGCCGTCGAAATCGTCGTAGTGCAGGCTTGGTTTTGTAAATTTCAAGGACACTGTGCAGATTCTAGTCCGTGCGATCCGCGATTCGCGACAGCAATGCGGAAAACCTGGAAATGTTGGAGCCGGAAAGACTGTTATCGAATGGCGCTTTTCCGGCCAAACACAGCCGTCAGCATCGAGGAAGGCCGATTCGAATTACTGGCGATTCTGATCTTCTGGAGGACGATGTCTGCTCTTTTCAGGATTCGGCAGGCCGAAGGATCGGGCGGAGATACTCATGAGTCAAAGTCGCATTATCTTCTGTTATCTGCCTTGACAACCCCAGCGGGGATTGATCATTGTGGATTCACCGAACCCTGAAGGCTTCGCAAGCACACCTGAGGTCCACTTGTAGGCACCAAAGCCGCAGGTCAAAAGCAGTTCCCCAATGGCTACATGAGTTCTGTTTCGGCAGTATTTCGTACCGCTGTGCCGAGTCGGTGACGTTGGGCCTCCTCTCTGAGGAATCGTATTTTAACCAAGTTTGCGCTTCAGATACGTAGTTGAGCGCCCCGAAAGCCCTTGTTACGGGCAGTCCCCGACTTCAGGAGAACTGGAATTTATGGCCCATCTGTCCGCCGACTCGCGGTCCGAATCAACTCCGACCCCTGCCCAGATCAAGACGGGACGGAATCTCAAGACAGTCTCTGAAGGAATCAGACGGATCTTCCGGTATCGGGCAGGTAATCTCGTTGAAGCGGCGGCGACTTTTCCTGGAACGGGCTCACTCGAATCGGGACCAAGGTGTTCGGCTCCCATCAGTTACGGTGCAGAAGAAACCAGAGGGTCCCGGGCGCTGATCGTGGCTGCTTGTTGTGTGGCTCTGTCAGCCTTCGTCCCCGGACGCAGCGCGGCGCAGCAAGTCACCTACAACGACTTCAACACACCGGCGGGCACACCGAGCCAGACATCGACGACCTGCACCGCAGGGTCAGCCTCTTCCGGAGTGCTTTTCTGCTTCAACTACACCGCCGGCAGCGCGGGTCCAAGCTACATCCTTGATAACTACCCGGCGGCACTCGATCCCAACGGGGGCTCGGGCGGCCAATATTACGCACTGCAACTAACCCAGAGTGCCGCAACGCAGAACTCAAGCGTGTGGTACTCGGTTCCGCAGAACGTGACTGGCGGATTCACGGTTTGGTATGCCTTCAAAATCACGCCGAACGGCGCGGCTCCGAACACTGCGGACGGACTTGCCTTTGTCATTCAAAATGCGCTGGGCAGCGGCGCGTCGAAACCGGACCCGTATTCCGGGATCACGAACAGCGCAGAAACCGGTTTGGGCTCCACCGTTCTTGGCGCGTTGGGCGGCGGGGTAGGCTACGGCGGTATCGATAACAGCATTGCGCTCGAGGCTGATACGTTCGCCAATAATTTTGACCCGTGGGACCGCGGCTCAGGTTTTTACAACATCAACCACATGGCGTTACAGAGCTGCGGACTCGACGGCAGCGGAATTCCAATTCAGAATTCGCCAGCTCACTATCTAAACCAAGACGCGAGTCCCCTCGTGCCGACCAGCTGCCTTGTGACGCTCAACGGTGCAGGTGCGATCGCTTCCAATCCGCCCTCTTCTGCCACGGGCAGCCCGGTCACAGTTGACGACGGCAATCCGCACCAAGTTGTGATCGTCTATAACGGCCCGAACGACTCGCCGACGAACTACCTGTACGTTTACCTCGATCCGGCGTTCAATCCGGGGACGCATACTCCGGTCGCCGCCTCCATCCCACTCTTTTCGGGACCGTTCAACATCGCGCAATACATCAACCCCACCGGCGCGGGCAATTCTGCTTTCGTCGGATTCACGGCGTCAACGGGTTTTGGTTACGAGCAGCACGAGGTGATGGGCTTTGCGTTCACGCCGCACACTTTCGCCACCACCGTCAGCGTGACGGGTGCGGGCACCGGATCCGGCTCTGTGGTTTCCACCCCAACTGCTATCAATTGCAGTTTCAACGCCGGAGTTTCGTCCGGAACGTGTTCCGCACCTTACTCAACCGGGCTGCAGCTCTCGTTCGAAGCGGTTCCGACAACCGGGTCCACTTTTGCCGGTTGGGGAGGTGCCTGCGCGAGTCAGGGAACGAGCCAGGTTTGCGCGGTTTCCATCACTGATGTAACCAGCGTTACTGCCACTTTCAATGCTATTGGCCCGCCGCCACCCAACTCCGTCGCTGTCACTTTGCTTGGTTCGGGCGGCGGCACCGTGACCGACAACTCCACTGGCATCAATTGCACCCGCGCTAGTGGGAGCTCTACAGGGACATGCAGTTTCAATTATTCCGCCGGTTCTGAGCTGACTCTGACTGCGACTCCGGCTCCAGGCTCGGCATTTACCGGTTGGGGCACTCCCTGCTTCGGAACAGGCCCTTGCACCTTCACTGTCGACAAACCCTATGACATAGCCGCTACTTTCCAACAGCAGAGCTTCGGCAACGTCAACGTCTGCCCGCCAGGCCAAAACTCTCCGGCGCCGTGTAGCCAGTCCCTCCAGCTGACGTTCGATATTGCCCAAACCACGACTCTCGGCGCAATTCAGGTTGCGACGCAGGGAGTCTCCGGCCTTGATTTCACAATCGGCAGCGGCGGATCCTGCAGCGGCATGATCAGCGCCGGAACCGCCTGCACCGTAAACGTAACCTTTACCCCTCTCGCGCCCGGATTGCGCATGGGTGCGGTTACGCTGTTAAACGATAGCGGCAATCAAGTGGCTACGCTTCCCGTTTACGGCGTCGGGCAGGCGCCGTTGGCGGCATTCAGTCCTGCCACGGCGGCTGTGGTCAACACCACGGCAAGCTATCCATTGAGCGTTCCTAACGGAGCGGCCGTGGATGCTGCGGGCAATCTCTACATTGCCGACAGCGGCAACCATCGAATCGTTAAGGTGGCTGCCGACGGCTCCGTGTCCGCATTGGGTTCTGGATTGGCGTACCCGCAGGGATTAGCAGTGGATGGAGCGGGTAATCTCTACATTGCCGACAACAATCTGAATGAAGTCGTGAAGATTACACCTGGCGGTGTCCAGACGGAGATGGATTTCGGCCTGACCTCTCAATTGGGAGTCGCAGTAGATGGAGCGGGGAATGTTTTCGTCAGTTCGTACAATGGCGGGCAGGTCGTAAAAGCTCCGCCAGGTTGCAGCAGCGGTTCCTGCACAAATGTAGTTTATAGTGCACCGGTGGGACTTCACCCGATCGGTCTAGCTGTAAGTGCAGCCGGCGACTTGTTCATTGCGAATTTTACCGATTCTCCGCTAACGACACCTGGAATAGTAGTTAAGATTCCGGCTGGGTGCGCCACCAGTGGCTGCCAGGTGTCGGTGGGCACTGGATGGAATGAGCCGGAAGCTGTTGCGGTGGACGCGGCAGGAAATGTCTTTGTCGCCGATGAAGCACCGAAGATCGTTGAGGTCCCTGCCGGTTGCGCCGGCGGTGGCTGCCAGATCACGCTGAGCAACGCACTGGCATATGGCATCGCGGTTGACGCGAAAGGCGACGTTATCATCCCAGACCGCGGGCCGCTAGACACCCATAACAATCAGGTCATCGTACTCGCCGGATCCCAGCCCCCCTCGCTCAGCTTTGCACTCACTGATGTTGGCATCACCAGCTCAGATAGCCCGAAGACAGTTTCCGTTCAGAACGTCGGCAACCAGCCACTCACTGGCTCGTTAGCTCTCTCGGCTCTCGGCACGAATTTCGCCGGCAATGGAAGTTGCGGTACGTTCTCGCTTGCTCCCGGCGCAAGGTGTTCGGAGAACTTCAGCTTTACGCCGCAGACCACTGGCTATTTCACTGGAACTGTGTCGTTCAGCGACAACACGCTGAACCTCTCGCCGGCCGTGGTACACCAGCAGGTGAACATGACGGGCACTGGCGGCCTGAATGGGCACGCGACCACAACCGCAGTTCCCAATGTGGTCGGGTTTACCCAGCAGGCGGCGAGCTCTGCCCTGACCAATGCGGGCCTGGCAACGGGATCGGTCAGCACCTCTTCCAGCAGCGTCGTTCCATCTGGAAGTGTGATCGCGTCGAATCCCGCCGCCGGCACGCAAGTCGATCTCAGTTCCTCTGTGAAGCTTCTTATCTCGAGCGGACCGGGACAGCCGCCGGCACCGAATCCACTTTCGTTGCTGAACAACTACTTCGTCACTGGCGACTATGCTGCTTCAGGAGTCAATCTCCATGGCGTTGCAGCGGTCAATGGCAAAGTGAGCGGAGCGATCAGCATTCCTGCCAGCTCTGGTCCGGGCAATTCTGGTGTACCCAACGGCGCAGACATCATCGATGGTTTTCTGTACTGGACAACGCTGGAGAACTCGGCGTCGCCATCGGGAGCCAATGCAACATTCCTCGGCTATGCCATCTCCGGTCAGCAGATCGGAAGCGATCTACCCTACACAGACGGAGCGCAGAGCGGAACGCTCCGTGTTTATCGCGCCAACGTCAATGCATATTTCCAGAACGGCGCAAGCGGCATTCGCACCGGAAGCGGCAACTTCACCGTTTCCCTGCCTGGAACCGGCACAAACGGCGTGCAGCTCACAGAGGGCGCCAGCCTGGTGGTCATCTACCGAGTCCTTTCCCCCGCGTTCCCGCTCAAGGCCGTAGTGATCTACGACGGCGCGGCGATTCCGACGTCCTCGACCACGCAGGCGGTACAGGGCTTCTACGATGCCGCAGGGGGTGGCAACGGATCAGGAGAAGTGACGACACTTTTCGTGAACTCCAGCGGCTGGAACAACAGCTCATCCGTTTCGGCTCTTGGGGCTCCCGACCAGTACAGCGCACCTCTGAATGCCGGCATTGCTTACGGAGCAGTCATTCTCTCCACCGCTGTAAATAATCCGGACAATGACGGCATTCTGGCTGCCTGGAAAGGGGGGCCAACAGGATCCGATTTCCATGGCGGTGAGCCCGGCTACTACGACGTGAAGACCAAAGCCTGGGTCGCCTTGCCTGGCGCCAGAGCAGGCCAGAAGGATCTCTTCGTTCAGCTCGACTACATGTGCGGCGCTTTGCTTCAAGACGGCTCTTGCGATCCCAACAAGGAGAATCTGTTCCCGTCTCCTGACGTACAGGGCAACGATCCTCTCGTAATGGTTCAACAGGCATTCGCCAAGGCAGGAATCGCATTGCATCTGCAGGTCGGCAACGCAGTGCCCGAGGATACCTGCACCGACAGTCCTGGTCAGCCCTGCCAATTCCCCGGCCAGGCTGGCGTGGTGGGCTGGAAGAACAGCCTCGAATTCTCGAAGGTATGGCCACGCAACTTTGCCTCCTGCGCCTCGGGCGGTGATTGTTCACCGCGCTTCGCCTATGGACAGAAGGACAGCTATCACTACGTTCTCTTCGGCCACTCTCTTGCTATTCCCGCGTGGAACACGCGCTACCAGTCCCTGACGTCCATCGTCGTCGCGGGTGGCGTGACTACTCTTACAACCACGGACCGCGGCACCGGCAAGAATGCCTGCCCGAGTCGCATCACGATCTCCGGCGTGCTGGGCAATCCCAGCTTGAACGGCGTCTACAGCACGACCACGTGCAATGGCTCGACGACGCAGATTGTGCTGAACACTCCCGGCGTTCCCAACTGGAACTATCCGAACAACACTCTGCCCGAGCCGGTCATTGGAATCACGTCAGGAACGGTGACGAGCATCTCCGGTTACTCCGATCTCGGCGGCGCCGATTCCGCTGTCACTCTCGGACTCTGGGAGACAGCTCTGAACCAGGACATGAGCAAGCGCGCCAACGTCATTGCCGGCACGCTCTTTCACGAGCTTGGCCACACCATTGGTCTTGGGCACGGCGGCATCTACTACGACCAGGGCAACTACGTCCCCACGTTCGAAGCCAACTGCAAGCCTAACTACCAGAGCATTATGAACTACCTGTTCCAGCTCGATGGTGTGGGAGCGAGCGGGGCGATTGCATTTTCCAACCAGACACTCACCACCTTGACGCAATCATCGTTGGGGTCGGTAGGCCAACTGGTTGACACCGGAGTTCCCGGCACCGCTGCAACGTTCCCGTCATCAACCTGGTACGTACCTGCTGCGCCGAGCCCCACTGCAAGCCCGGCCACACTTCATTGCGATGGCGCTCCGCTCGCAGGCGATACCGGATATCGCGTGAGTGGACCGATCGCACCGATCACTCCTGCCTGGTCAAACGGACAGAACATCACCTTCGATGGGCAGGCGTACTCCACGCTACGCGGCTTCAATGACCTCAATCACATGGATCTCCGCCAGACGGGTGCAACAGGCGGTCAGTTTGCCTCGTTGGCAGATGTGCTGGCATTCAACTTCACGGTAACTCCGCTCAATATTGCTCCGGGCGGAAGCGTGTCCTTAGGCCCAGGAGGAACTGTGACACTTGGAGCAGGCGGCACTGTGACGCTCGGCGCAGGTGGCAACGTCACCCTTGGAGCAGGGGGGACCGTGACTCTGGGAGGCGGCGGCGCAGTCACACTGGGCACCGGCGGCACGATAACTCTGGGCGCAGGCGGGACGATCGCGCCGGGCAGCAACGGCGTGATCGGAGTGGCCAGCGGTGGGAACATCACACTCGGTGCAGGCGGAACTGTGACTCTTGGAGCAGGCGGCACAGTGACGCTCGACGCAGGTGGCAACGTCACTCTTGGCGCGGGTGGAACTATCACTCTTCCCGGTGGTGCCGGAACCGTGATCATTCCTCCAACGGGCGGCTCATACACCGTTCCCGCAGGTGGAACCATAACCCTGGGTGGTGGCGGCAATGTCACGCTCGGTGCGGGCGGAAACGTCACGCTCGGTGCGGGTGGCACTGTGACGCTCGGCGCAGGCGGAACCGTGACGCTGGGCGCCGGTGGCAACGTCACGCTCGGTGCGGGCGGAACGGTGACGCTGGGCGCAGGTGGAAATGTGACGCTCGGCGGAGGTGGCAACATCACGCTCGGCGGTGGCGGAACCATCACGCTGGGCGCCGGTGGCAATGTCACCCTGGGCGGTGGCGGCAACGTTACGCTTGGCGGCGGTGGAACCGTGACCTTGGGCGCGGGCGGTGACGTCTCTGTCGGAAGCGGCGGCAATGTCACGCTTGGCGCAGGTGGAACAGTCACACTGGGTGCAGGTGGAAACATCACTCTCGGCGCGGGCGGAACGGTCACGCTGGGCGGTGGCGGGAATGTCACTCTTGGCGCAGGCGGGACCATCACCCTGGGCGGTGGCGGAACCATCACGATGAACGCCGCCGGAACCGTCACTCTTGGCGCAGGCGGCGGGACCATTGACGGCCAGCAAGTGTCTGCCGGTTCCTACACTGTCGGGGCAGGCGGGACCATCACGCTGGGAGCCGGCGGCAACGTCACGCTTGGTGCCGGTGGCAATGTCACACTCGGCGCAGGCGGCAACATCACACTTGGCGCAGGCGGCAACATCACACTCGGCGGTGGCGGTACGGTGACCCTGGGCGGTGGCGGCAACGTCACCCTTGGAGCCGGCGGTGTGGTGACCCTCGGGGGCGGCGGGAACATCACGCTGGGCGCGGGCGGCAACATCACACTCGGCGGAGGCGGCAATGTCACGCTCGGTGGTGGCGGCGTAACCAGCACCGAACTGGATTATGACTCCGCTAATTCCATCGTCCGTCCTCCTCCGGCGGCCACTTATACCGTCGCGCCCGGAGCGGTTCGTGTCGACTGGACTGCGCCAGCCTTTGGTGTTGTACAGACCTACACCGTCTCTCGCAGCGTCAACGGCGGTCCGGCAGTCGTGATTGGCAGTGTCAGCGGCGTCAATGGAAATCCACCGGCGACAACATTCACCGATACGAATCCGGTTACGTCAGGGACGGTGGTTTACACAATCTCCACAACGCTGGTCCCAGATCCGGGGACGAACACGCAACGGGAGAGTCCACCCTCGCCACCGGCCGTTCTCACGGTGGATCAGAGGATCGTGCTTGGATCGCTGCCGAGCTCAGTGTCCATCGCAAATTCTTCAATCAACGTCACCGCGACCGCTCAATCCAACGGGTCGCCAAACATGCAGCTTGTGAGCTTCACTACAGCTGGACCGTGTTCGGCAGGAGCTTCATCCATCGATGGCAGTGGTGTTTCCTCCGCCACAGTAACCCTCAACAGCACGGGAACCTGCACCATCACTGCATCTCAGGGCGGCAACAGCACCATCGTGCAGTCAGGCACCGCTTATACCGCTGCCGACCCAGTCTCCGGCACCTTCGCAATCGTGTCCGCGGATTCGAACATTATTGCGCAGACCATCAATTTCCCACAGTTGGCTAGCGTGCAGTATGGCGGCAGCCCAGTTCCGGTGAGTGCCACGGCTTCCCCATCAGGGATCTCTGTCACCTTCACTACATCCGGGCCATGCAGTGTGACGAATGGAAATGCCATTGCGATCACCGGTGCAGGCACTTGCAAGGTCACCGCATCTGCGCCAGCTGGACCCGGGCCGAATAACACCACCTACAGCGAAGCTTCGGTTACGCAATCGTTCAGCATCGCTCCCGCGGTGCTCACCGTTGCAGCGGGGACCCTGACGATCACTTACGGTCAGCCGATCCCGTCTTTGACAAACGACTACACCATCACGGGCTACGTGAATGGAGAGTCGTCGGCGGTACTGCAGGGCACCGCGCCTGCGCTCTCCACAAGCGCTACTTCGTCCAGCGTACCGGGCTCGTATCCGATCACGGTTTCAACCGGCAACCTTGCTGCGACCAACTACTCATTCCTGTATGTGCCGGGCACCCTGATGATTAAACAGGCAACAGCAACAATCAGCATCAGCAATATCCCAGCGAGCGCTGTTTACGGCGGCAGTTTTGTTCCGGTGTATCTCTACTCTGGCACGGGAACGCCGGTAAAGACGACGACCTCGAGTACGCTATTGGTCTGCAAGATGTCAGGCGCGACGGTGAGTTTCGTTGGTGTGGGAACCTGCACATTGACCGCGCACGCCACCGCAACGACGAACAATTCTGCCGCGGACGGCACCCCGCAGAGCTTCAACGTGGGCAAGGCGGTTCTTACTTTAACGGCTAACAATGCATCGCGGGCTTATGGCGCAGCGAATCCAACGTTCACTGCTAGCTACAACGGATTTGTGAATGGCGACACTTCTGCTGTTTTGACCGGCGCTCCAGGCCTCACTACAACCGCAACCAACACGAGCCTTCCAGGCACATATCCGATTGTCGCTGCACAGGGGACTCTGACAGCAACGAAGTACACCTTCAACTTTGTGAACGGCACGCTGACCGTTACCTACACGGGATCGATTCCATCATCGGGCACGGCTTGCAACGGGGCATACAGCGGCACCTTCAAAGGAAATCTGACGGTCAGCAAAGGACAGACCTGCATCTTTGTGGGTGGAGGCACAACCGGGAGC
>Ga0157378_10001198_pt1 | contig 23525 bp, 16 predicted proteins | sample M65metaG_FD_115309 | JGI IMG/M metagenome (GOLD analysis project Ga0157378, IMG submission 115309) | Miscanthus rhizosphere microbial communities from Kellogg Biological Station, Michigan, USA - M6-5 metaG | ecosystem: Host-associated > Plants > Roots > Rhizosphere > Soil | place: USA: Michigan...
GACGTTACTTCTTTGCTGCAGGCAAAGAAGGTCGATCCCAGGGGCATGGTGAAGTACGGCGAGGGATTTTTTACGTCGATGGGATTCGCACCGCTGCCCCAGACGTTCTGGGATCGGTCGCTGCTCATCAAGCCGGCGGACCGCGACGTGGTCTGCCATGCCAGCGCTTGGGACATTGATGGCAAAGACGACTTGCGAATCAAGACCTGTCTTCAGGTACGCGGAGTGGATTTCGTCACCGTGCACCATGAACTCGGTCATAACTTTTACCAACGGGCCTATAAGAATCAGCCATATCTTTTTCAGAGCGGCGCCAATGATGGGTTTCATGAGGCGATTGGCGATGCCATCGCTCTCGCGATTACGCCGGAATATCTCCACAAGGTTGGATTGCTGGATACTATACCGACAGGTGACGATGACATTCCGGAATTATTGAAGCAGTCAATGGAAAGGGTTGCGTTTCTGCCCTTTGGATTGATGATCGACCAGTGGCGGTGGAAAGTCTTCTCCGGCGAGATTAAGCCGGCGGACTACAACAAAGCGTGGTGGGATTTGCGGCTGAAGTATCAAGGCGTCGCGCCGCCGGATAAGAGGAGCGAGGCAGATTTCGATCCTGGGGCAAAGTATCACGTGGCGGGGAATGTGCCGTACATCCGATATTTCCTGGCGCACATTTATGAATTTCAGTTTTATCGCGCGTTGTGTAAGGCATCGGGTTATCGCGGGCCGCTGAATCGCTGCACCTTCTACGGATCCAAGGAAGCTGGGGACAAGTTCAACCAGATGCTGGAAGTAGGACAGAGCAGGCCCTGGCCCGTGGCACTGGAAACGATGACTGGGGAGAAGCAGACCGATGCCGGTGCAATGCTGGAGTATTTTGCGCCGTTGCAGAAGTGGCTGGATGAGCAGAATAAGGGGCTGAAGGCTGGGTGGTAGGGGCCGGGGGGTGGTGACCCGCACGTTAACCCCAATGCCCGTGACAACGATTCGGCAGAGAGCTTTTTCCTCGGTTCCTGCCCGCATTGACTTCCTTCCCCGCAGCCGTTAGATTGCTTTCACTCCGTTTGGTTCTTTCACAACTTATTTGGTTCGCGCATCCTCGTCGCTGATGAGGAAGGGAAGCGGGTGAAAATCCCGCGCTGCCGCGCAACTGTAAGCGAGGACAATGCAGCTGGTCACTGGGGAAACCTGGGAAGGCCGGATGCCGTAAGTGGACGTGCTGGACGCGTCCTTACTCGCAAAGCCAGGAGACCGGCGTGAACCGTCAACACTAAACCCTTTCGCGTGCAGAGGAGGAGTGATGCGGTTATTTTTTTGTCTGGTATTTCTGGTGGCGGTAGCTTCCGCCGAAATCAAAATCAAAGTTGTCGATCCACATGCGTCCGCGGTCAGCGGGGCACAGGTCATTCTGCTCAACGGCGATGCTCCCGTTTCCACCCAGGCCACTGGGTCCGATGGCGTTGCAGTCTTTCAAAGCACTACTTCCGCGTCGCGGGTGCGAGCGCTTGCCCCGGGCTTTACTCCGGCGGAAGCAGAAGTCGCGCACGATCGGCATGAAGCCCTAACCGTAGAACTTCATCTCGCTCCCGTGGCACAGACAGTTGTCGTGACGGCCACGCGCAGCCTGGTCCCAACCGCGGCCGCGGGCGCCGACGTCAGCAGCTTGAGCGCGGCACAACTCGAGGTTATGCAGCCGATGGCAGCCGGCGACGCCCTGCGCTTTCTGCCCGGAGCCGTGGTTAACGCCTCGGGACAGCGCGGCGGCATCGCATCGCTGTTCGTGCGCGGCGGTGACTCGCGCTACAACAAAGTGATTATCGACGGGGTCACCGTCAACGAACCCGGCGGCACATTTGATTTTGGCGTGGTGCCCATGGACGAGACCGAGCGTGTTGAATTTGTGCGCGGAGCGCAGAGCACGCTCTATGGATCGGACGCGATGTCCAGCGTGTTTCAGCTTTGGTCGCGACAGGGGCGCACTCAGACCCCGGAATTGAAGTTCGGCGCCGACGGCGGCAACTATGACACCGCCCATGGATATCTCACGCTCGCCGGCGCGAAAGGCCGCTTTGACTACGACTTCTTCGGTGATCAGTTCAATACTGAAGGACAGGGCATCAACGACGATTATTCGAACTCGCTGCAAGGCGGAAACATGGGAGTGGCATTGAATGATCGGGTCGGGTTGCGAGTCCGGGCCCGGCACTCGAACGCCTACACCGGGGTGCAGGGCGAGTGGAAGTTCAATGGCCGACAGCTGCAACCGCCCGACGACAACCAGTGGCAGAAGCAGAATAATTTGCTGGCAAGCGCCGACCTCACCATCAGCGGGCCTTCGGGTTGGCAGCATCGGCTTACCGGATACGAATACCACCATCAGCGCGACAACCGGAATGGATTCAACGCCGACCGAATCTTCGACGGTGCGTTTGATTCCGTCGCCGACATGAACCGCGCGGGTTTCGACTACGAGGGCAACTATGTGCAGCGCAGTTGGGCCCAGGCCACCGTGGGATACCAGTTCGAAGATGAGAACGGCTTCACCGGAGACCTGCTTTCCCCGCCGCTGACGCATGGTTTGAGGTTGAATCACGCGGTGTACGGGCAAGAGCAGTTGACGCTGGGCAGGCTGTCAGTTGTGGCGGGAGCACGCTTTGTGCACAACGCGACCTTCGGCAACAAGGGAGTCCCACGGGTGGCGCTGGGTTTTCAGGTGCTGAGGGGCGGCGAGATTTTCTCCGGCACCCGTTTCCGTTTCTCCTATGCAACTGGCATCAAGGAAGCGCGACTGGAAGAGGCATTCGCCAGCGGGCCGTTTATCGTTCCCAATCCAAACCTGAAGGCCGAAGAGAACCGTGCATTTGAGGCGGGGCTTCAGCAGGAATTTTTGGGCGGCAAGTATGCGCTAAGCGCTACCTACTACAACAATCTCTTCAAGAACCAGATCGACTTTGCCATTCTGGATTTCACCACCTTTGTCGGTCAGTACGTAAACGTAAATGAGTCGATCGCCCATGGTGCCGAGGTCGAACTCAAAGGCCGGCTGACATCGCGGCTCTCGCTGGATGCGGGCTACAACTATACGTCCACGCAGATTCTCGACCAGCCATTTGCATTCGACACTTTGCACGCGCCGGGGTCTCCGCTGCTGCGCCGTCCCAAGCATTCGGGGAGCTTGCTGTTTAACTATTTGGGCAATCGCTGGGGAGCAAATCTGGGTGGAAGCATTGTAGGACGACGAGCCGACTCTGATTTTTTAGGTTTCAATATCGATCATGCCGCCGGATACGCTCGGGCCGATCTCGGAGGCTGGTACGCCTTCACCTCGCGGGTAACGGTTTATGTAAACGTTGAGAATGCCTTCGATCATTACTACGAGGAAGTGGTCGGATACCCAGCCCTGGGAGTCAATTTTCGGGCGGGGATGCGGTTCAGGATTGGCGGCGAATGAGGATAAATTATTGTGTTCAAGAAAAAGCCCCACCCTTGTCGTTCCAAGAAACGGAACGACAAGAATGGGGCGCCTCGGGTTAAGGCTACTTATCTTCTTCCACTCTCAAATTGTCGTCTACCGAAAATACGCCCGGGACGCTCTTGGCCTGCATCTCCGCAATCTGCTTGTCCATCTGGCGCGCGACTACACCTTCGAGGGTCACGTGACCATTGTCGACGATGATGTGAATCGGCGGAACAGCGCGCATGCTGTAGGGGGCCAGAGTGCTGTTCCCGTAGATGGCGCGGTAGGTGGCGCGGCGAATTTGATCGTCGTTGCCGGAAACCGGCAGAACCTTAATCTGATTGTCGACTTTTTCTACGCCTTCAATCTTCTTCACCACATTTTCTGCGTCGGACTTCAGGGTCGGGCGGGCCACCTGTCCGAGGAGGGTAACCGTACCGTCGGGCCCCACTTTGTATGCCAGGTTGTCGAACACTCCGTAGTAAGGCAGCAGGAGTAATTCGTGGCGGACTTCTCTGGTGATGCGATCGATACCTGCCTGGCTCAAGGGGCGTTCCTGAGAATTCTGGGCAAACGCGGGGGCCAAGGCAAGCATTGCAAACAACAGGGTCACAGTTGTCGCTTTCATAGACGCTCCTAACGAGTATTTCTACTCATCTATCTGAAACCGAAATCAACCACGCAACAATACAGCCTTTCACTTAAAGCACATAAGATTGGACTCTAGAGTGGAAGGCCGGCCGTAAGACATCCGGCCACCCGTAGGCTACATCCGCCATCAAAGTTCGGCCATGATTCGAAAACTGAGCTCTGGAGAGTTTCGCCTCTATTCTCGCAAGAAGAACCCAAAGACCGGGAAGCGCCGCAACCTGGGCACTTTCAAGACGCGCAAGGCCGCCGAGGCCCACGAACGCGCAGTGCAGTATTTCAAACGCCAGTAGTCAGGCGCGGGCAGAAAGCATGGTAAGGATGTCGCGCAAACCCTGTCGGATGTATTTCAGGTTCGGCGCGGAACTCACCGGGAACGGCAACGGACTTTGTTTTTTGTCGCTTTTTATTTCTTCGCGCAACTGCTGGCGGGCGCCGGCAATGGTGAATCCTTCCTCGTAAAGCAGCCGCTTGATGTGCAACACATTTTCAACGTCTTTGCGGCGATACATTCGCTGCCCGGTACTGCCTTTAATCGGCTTCAACTGCGAAAATTCCGTCTCCCAAAAGCGCAGAACGTAGGCTGGAAGCCGACAGAGGCGGGCTACTTCGCCAATCCGGAAATACAATCTGTCAGGAATCACAACGTCGGCAGTCTTGCTAACTTTGACGGCGGATTTGCTACGGGGGCTCAGATCATCTCTCCGGACGACATTGTCGCTACGCGTTTCTAGCACGTCACCCGCCTTACGTACAACAGCGAATTTCTTTTTCGGCGTCGTGCTGGAAAATTGTTTTGCTTCGGCAATAGAAAAGGCCCCGCGAAGGTGCTTCCTCGAGGAGCCCAGAGAGCTTGTGGATGTTCTCTGATTAGTGTTTCTTTTTCTTCGCGGCCTTCTTCTTTGCAGGCATGAAGTTCCTCCGTTAACGGATTTTCCCTACGTGATTCCAGGGCCTAAGAAAACCATCGCCACCCAATTAGAAGCGTGGGCGACGCTACTGGTACAACATATTGATGGTTATTATCTGCATTGTCAACAGTTTTATGGAAAAAGAATTGCCTATTTCGGGGACTGCACCTTCTGGTGTGCCATCCATCACTGGAGAACCGACAAAACAGTGGATAAATTCGCCGCATGGCTTTCCTCCGACTGACCCAGGCAGTACTACGTTTCATCAATGGAGCGTGCGAGAGATGGTTGCCGCCGGAAAAAATCTCCGAACGCCACCGCATCGTAAGGAAGAGGGAACAGGACGCCTACTTTTATTTGCGGCGCCAGGGGTACACCATGGTGGCGCAGAACTTTCGATCACCTCTGCGGCACGACGAAATCGATTTGATCGGGTGGGAGGGGCGGGTTCTTTGTTTTGTCGAGGTCAAGACGCGAACCTCCCAGGGAACCCCGGCCGAGTCCGCGGTGGATAAAAAAAGAGGCAGGACGTAATCGGCGTAGCGCCCTACTACCTTCCCTACTTGCCACCCTCGTGCCCGTGGCGTTTCGATTTAGTGAGTGTTTCAGCAAGGAATTCCCTGGTGCCCTTCGTGCATAGCGATTTTAATCCTGGGTCCTATCCTGAAATTCCTCGTGCCAAGCTGCCTGAATTGCCTTGAGCTTGCTGTCGTCAGCGCGGGTGGCATCGTCGTTGAACTCCGCCAACTCGACAACGTAGCGGCGCAGATCGGGGAACTGAAGGTTTAGAGGCGCAACCTCGGGGTGCGCTTGCGAAAGAAGGATGCCGATTTCCTCGGCGTTGTCCCAGGTAAGATCCTGCGGCATGTAAGGTCCTCTCTAGGAGCTAGGTCCGGTTGCGGGCCGCTTCATAAGCGGGCGAAAGCTCGCGCAACTGGCTTACGGTCTCCACCACGCGGTCAGCAGCGTAATCAATTTCCGCCTCGGTATTAAAGCGCCCGATTCCGAAGCGAATCGAACTGTGCGCCAGGTCGTCACTCATGCCGAGCGCTTTCAGCACATAAGATGACTCAACTGCCGCTGAGGTACACGCCGATCCGCTGGAAATTGCGATATCGCCGAGCCCCATCTGTAATGATTCGCCATCGACGTGTCCAAAACTAATGTTCAGATTACCCGGCAGCCTATGCTCGGTAGACCCGTTGACGTGGGTCTCATCCAGACGATCCATGATGCGGTTGCGAAGGCGGTCGCGCAGCGCCGCCACTTTGGGAGCTTCTTCCGCCATGTCTTCCATCGCAATGGAGCAGGCCTTCCCCAAACCGACAATACCTGGCACGTTCAACGTACCGGAACGCATCCCATGCTCATGCCCACCGCCATCGATGATGGCGCAAAGCCGCACCGCGGGACCAGCCGCTCGAACGTACAGAGCTCCCACGCCCTTGGGGCCGTACATTTTGTGCGCTGAAATCGAAAGCAGATCAACGTTGTCACGAATCACGTCGACTGAGACCTTGCCGATAGCCTGGGTCGCGTCGGTATGGAAAATCACGCCGCGCTCGTGGCAGAGGTGGCCGATTTGGGCCCAAGGCTGCAGCACACCGGTCTCGTTGTTGGCAGCCATGATCGTAACCAGAATGGTTTTGTCGCTCATGGCGCGCTTCAGTTCATCAAGATCGATCAGCCCGTCATTCTGCACGGCAAGATAAGTGACGCGATATCCCGCCTTTTCCAAACGCTTGCAGCTATCGAGCACCGCCTTATGTTCGGTGACGGCTGTGATGATGTGATCGCCCTTCTCCCGATACATTTCGGCAACCCCCTTGATGGCAAGGTTGTCGCTCTCGGTGGCGCCGGATGTAAAAATTATTTCCCGGGCACTCGCCCCGATCAATTTCGCGATTCGGTCACGAGCAGCATGCACCGCCTCAGCACCGGTCCATCCAAAGGAGTGGTTGCTGCTGGCCGCGTTGCCGAATTTCTGCCTGAAATATGGCAGCATCTCGTCGAGAACCCGCGGATCGATCGGCGTGGTCGCGTGATTATCAAGATAGATGGGCAGCACAACTCCATCCGCAATCTTCTCGCCCCCACCCGTCATCTTTGCATCCTTATTCATAGATTGCTCGCATTCAAATTCTAGGCAGCGGAGAGATCAAACGCAACGTCGGCAACCGCCAATGTCAGCGCAAACCATTGTGAGTCAATACCTTAACTACGCCGCCCAATACCTTCCCCTGATTATCGCAGCGAGTGGTAGAAATCCTGCCTTTACCTACACAAAGGTATCAAGCTTTCGGCTCTTGACTTCTAAACCGGGCGGGCTAAAATACGGCCAATTTCCGGCATCTCACCCCGCCCGCCCGGGCAGGTGTACCAACCCGGATTTATGACTCCGACCTCGCCGTCATTACCCGACCTGAAACCGTGCAAGCATCCGCGCGTGCAGATTGTTTCGCGCGACGAAGACGCCGAATACGTCGAATGCATGGAGTGTGGGGACATCTTTGAATCCAGTGAATTCAAAGACATGAACATCGAAGAGACCAAGCTCCGCCCCGAGTCGTGATTCAGCGCCACATTTCTTTCATGACCAAGGTAATTCGGGCTTCCCCTTAGTTCCTTGTTGGCAAGTTAACATTTTGTTAATGTTCCGCGAGGGAATAGTTCGTCCTGCGGAGAAGAAATGCTTGTGGCTTTGGTCGTCGACGATTCCATGCTCATCCGGCACACCGTGTGTCGCTTTCTGGAAGAGCGTGGATTCTCTGTCGAGTGCGCCACCAATGGCCAGGAGGCATTAGAAGTCCTGCAGCGGATGCAGCCCGACCTGATCGTCACCGACATCCAGATGCCCCGCATGAGCGGCACGGAACTGATCACCGCGCTCAAGGCCAACCCCCCAACCGCAAATATTCCTGTAGTAATTGTTGCGGGCCGGCAAAGCGGTTTCGAGAAAACCGAGACCCGAGCCCAGTACTCCATCTTCAAAGATATCGACATCGAAGAACAGCTGGCCAAAGCCCTCGAGGCCACGCTGGGCATGACCATCGCAAAGTCCCCGGCCGCCGGCATCTAGAACACCAGCTTGTTTTTCCGCGTCAAGGGTGGCAAGAATGCCGTCATCTTCTCGGTGCTATAATTTTGTTGGAGATCGCGCCTCCGTGATCCCGCTGCGTGAACAATGTTCCCTCCTGCGCAGCGTCCAAGCATGTCGGGGAGTGGCTCAGCCTGGTAGAGCACCTGGTTCGGGACCAGGGGGTCGGAGGTTCAAATCCTCTCTCCCCGACCAATTCTTGCCGTTGTGGACTTAGAGCCTCAGGGATCTACCCAGCTGATCGACCCCCCTCTCCCAATACCAACTCGATTTAAGGATCGGTTCAATGGATCGCTATGGTAGCTAACGACCGCGATGGGATCGTCGAACTATAATCACGCAGAGTCCGTGAACGGATCGGATCCAAACTATGAGGGGTCTCCGCTTCATTCCTATCCGAGAAAATCGCTCCCGACGAACCGTAAGGGCCGGTGGCATACCTCGTTCTTTCAGCGTTACAACGCTGCTGGTTGTCTCTTTTGCCTGCCTTATTAACCGGCTCGACGCCGCACCGGTTAAGCCCAACGTCGTCGTCATCACCATAGACACTGTGCGGGCCGACCACCTCGGTTGCTACGGCTACAAGCAAATCAGCACACCCAATATCGATTCGTTAGCGAGGACCGCCACCCGCTTTAGCCGCGCCTACACCACAGTTCCCATCACGTTGCCGGCCCACTCGTCCTTGTTTACTGGCAGTTTCCCCATGGCCACTGGCGTGCACGACTTCGCTACGAATACCCTCTCTGCCAGTGCCGTCACGTTGGCGGAGATTCTGCGCGACAAAGGTTACGCCACTGGAGGGTTCATCGGCGCCCCCGTGCTGGATTCTCGCTATGGAATCAACCAAGGGTTTGATACTTATTTCGATCACTTTGATTTCAGCAATCTGGACGAAGGCAAAACCGATGAAATCAAGCGGCAGGGAAACCTGGTGGTGGATGAGGCGCTCGGCTGGGCCAGAAAACAGCGCCAAAAACCGTTCTTTCTTTGGGTGCATCTCTATGACGCCCACTACCCCTACGAGGCTCCGGAACCATACGGCAGCCGCTACAAGAACCGACCTTACGACGGCGAGATTGCCTATGTCGACGCGCAAGTCGGCCGCCTCCTCATGTTTCTTAGGAGCAGTGCAGGCCTAGCGGACACTATCGTTGTTCTAGCGGCAGATCACGGAGAAGGACTCGGCGAGCACGGCGAACAAAAGCACGGTTTCTTCATCTATGACTCCACCATCCACGTGCCGCTCATCGTAAGAGTCCCTGGCGTACCGGCTCGGGTGGTGGAAGACGAAGTTTCTCTGGTAGACGTAATGCCTACGGTGATGGACGCACTTAAGCTTCCCACGCCGCCTACGGTACAGGGCCGCAGTTTGCTGAAAACAATTCAGGGGCATCCGGATTCGACGGCGTCGAATATTTACGCGGAGACCTATCTTCCTCTACTGCATTTCAGCTGGAGCCAACTGCGAGGAATGCGTTCGAAGAACCTCAAGTATATCGAGGCTCCCCGCCCGGAACTCTACGATTCCAGCGCAGATCCGCAGGAGTTGAAGAACCTGGCCAGCGCTCGCCCAGCCGTCTCGCAAGTAATGCGTGACCGATTTTCAACCTTGCTCAACCAGTTCACGCCCTCATCGGGTATCGCGGAAGGGGGAAAGGCGCTCACCGACCCTGCGCTTCTGCAACGTCTGAACGCTCTCGGCTACATCACAACCCCGGGAGGCACCGTTACAGAGTCATCCGGGAAGCAGGTTCCCGATCCCAAAGACCGTGTGCAGGTATACGAAATGTTCTGGGATGCCATGGCCGACGGACAACACGGCCGCGTCGAGGAATCATTGCGCAAGCTGACAGAAGCGCAAAAGATCGAGCCGGACTCTCTTTCCATTTGTTTTCTCATGGCCCTCGACTACCTACAGATGAAAGACCTCCAGAATGCAGTGAGGATGTTCAATCGAACCATCGAACTCAAGCCCACCTTCGCGCAACCTTACTACTACCTGGGAGTCATTCAAGCCCAAAGTTCCAACAACGATGCCGCCATAGAGAATTTCAAGAAAACGCTGGAACTCGAACCCACCAATGCCAACGCGGCCTTCGGTTTGGGGTCGACGTATCTACGCGAGAGGCGGATTGATGAGGCAGCGGGGGCGTTTCAGGAAGCGGTCCGAATTCGCCCGGAATATCCCGAGGCCTACACCGCGCTGGGAGAGATTTTCCTCTATCAGAAACGGACGGACGATGCGGTTCAGGCCCTCGAACGGGCAATCGCCATCGCACCGCAAATGAGGCAAGCCCACTTCCGCCTGGGGCAAGCCTATGAAGCTAAGGGGCTGCATGAAAAGGCCCAGGAAGAACTGGAACGCGCCAACTCACTCCCTCCCGTGGCGCCTCGTGGCTCAACGAACTGATGGCGCCCTTCTCTATCCCTCGTATCGCAAGACTCGTTGGAATCTGTAGCTTGGTTTTCGCCTCGTGCGCAATTGGGAACACTTGCGCAGCAGCACAAGCGTTGCCCGGCAATAGCGAAAGCGCCTTAGAAAGTGGTATCCAACTGGTCTCCACCGGTCGCTATCCCGAGTCTCTGGCCATCTTCAATCAATTCAAACAATCTTTTCCTCAAGACCCGCGTCCTTATTTTTATTCCGCTGTCGCACTCCGCGAGATGCACCGCTTGAGTGCAGCCGCCTCAGAAATACAAGAAGCAGTTCGCTATGCCCCTGGCAAGCCGGAATATCTGGTGCTTCAAGCCAACGTGTTGGTACAGCTCAAGCAAAATGACGCGGCGCTTAATGCGATCGCGGCGTTGGGACAGCAGGGTCAATCGCAGTTGGATGCCGCCTGGTTAAAGATGCTGGAACAGACCTATCTCCGGCTCTGGAAGACAGATGAGTCGCTTAAAGTTCTTGAACTGCTGCATCAACGAAGCCCCAACGATCCCGGTGTCGATCTAGATCGGGCTAAAGTATTTGTGGCGAAAGGCGCGCTCGATTCGGCAGAGCAAGCTCTTCACCAGAGCGTCGAAAAAGCCCGGGATAACAATCCAGAGGCATACTTTGAATTGGGTAAGCTTCTCCATCAGAGAGGTCAGATTGAGGATTCAAAAGCTGCTTTACTCAACGCTGTGAAGCAGAACCCCGACAACCCCGAATACCATATTCAGCTGGCGGCTGTGTGTTTGGAGCACGGTGAGGTCGACGAGGCTATCCAGAATCTGGAGAATGCCCTGCCTTCCGCACCCGCCTTTCCTGGAATCTACTTTTCGCTAGGGCGGGCATACCGGCAAAAAGGCAATCGCGTAAAAGCGGACGAGTACACCGCCAGGTTCCAACAAGCGACTGGCGACCAGCGTGAGAGAGAAGAAAAAACGCGCACGGTCGACCGACAGCTGACTCAAGGTGAGGCGCAACTGGATAGCGGAAACCTAACCGCAGCCCGGTCGCTATTTGAGCAAGCCGCTCTCACCGACCCGAATCGGTGGGAACCGCATGGATATCTCGCCGAGATGCTGCTCGATTCCAAGGATCTCGATGGCGCTTACTCTCACTTAAAGAAGATGGAAAAGATTGACAGCAGCTCCGTCGTGGGAGGGTACCTAATGGCCCGGTACTACTTCGCCCGCAGCGAATTTGGCCGAGCCAAAGACTATGCCGAAAGAGTGAGGTCAAGCCGCCCTGGCAACTCGGAACTGCGCGGGTTCCTCGGAACTATCTACGAAAAGCTGGGGAACACGACGGCGGCGGAGCAAGAATATGAAGTGGCGGTCCAACTCGCTCCTTCAAGGACCGATTTCCAGCAAGCCCTTCAGAGGCTTCGCAGTTCTCAGACTGAAGCTAAGCCCACAACGCCGTGACCGCCCATCAATTCGTAGAAGTGTCCTTCCAATCCAAGCGGTTGGTTCGTTCCGCCAGTTTATGCGTGCGTGCGTACTCGTTCCGCGCATCGAGTGTCTGTGCCGCCCAGTCTCCAAGCGGATACAGTAATTCGCGATAGATAAGGTAGCTCATATCTACCGTACGGATGGGGCGGTGGTCCTTCACATGGTCAACCTGGTCCAGGTAGCGGCGTCCATTGGCTTCCGCCACCCGCGGGAACCAGGTTTTGTACCAGGTTTCGGTCGCCGCTTTGAGCGCACGATTACGGCGGCGGTGTATTTCCCCGGCCTGATCGAGAGCTTCATCGATGGCTGACAGCGCATCCCGGGCTTCCCCTCTCGCTGCAGCCGTTTGAGCAGTTTTTAGCTGGTCGCTGATCCTACCGAGATCGACGATCATCTCCAGGCTCTGGCGATAGATTTGCGCGATGGAAAGAAAGACTTCGAGGTTGTACCGGTTGTCATTGACGGTCGCGAGATTGGCATGCAGCAAGTCCAGCAACTCGTCGTGGTCTGAGAGGGCGCCAGACGCTATCTCCAGGCGTCTGGAATTTTCCTGTTTCCAGTCGTGACCAATGCTCAAGCTACCCGCTGAGGGGACGGGCAACGTCGGAAGTGACTGATCGCCAGCGGGTTGGGGTGGGTCAAAGATTTTGTCAGAATTTCCCCAGATTGGCGGCCGGGCGGTTGAAGCGACATCCTCCCACGTGTCATCGGAGATTTGCGCCTGTTCACTCATCAACTGATAGAGGCGTCCGATATCGCGACCGTCCGCTCCGTAGAACAAATCGTAAAACGCGTTCATCAATTCCGCCGGACTGGCAGAAGCCGGGTGCCAGGCGGCCGCAGGTCCGGCTGCGTATCCCAGCCAGAAGGTTTCTGGATGCAGGCCGGCATCGGCCCATCCAGCAACTACCGTTCCCATTAGGTCGGACCGCTGGCGCGCAGCCGTGAAGGATATCTGGTTGAACATTCCCCCCACTCGGCCTTGACCTGAGGCTGGGTGCAGACGCCTGCCTGGCGGCAGCACGTAGTAGTTAGGGAAAAGCGGTTCCTCGCCCTGGGTGGAGGTGTAGATCAGTTGGCGAATTCCCCGGCTTTTAAATGCGTCGTCGAACGAGTTGCCATGTACTTCGCCGTTCACCATGTGGCTTGGGAGTGAGGGCACGTCGTCCGGCACCATGGGAAATTCACCCCAGAACACTACCGTTCGACCGTGGTCGTGCAGGTAGTTGCCGGTCTTGGTAATGAATTCCGCCAGCAGCTTTCCCACCGAGCCAAGTTCATGGGCGCGCGTTGCCTCATCACATTGCGGACTCTTCGCCATGCCCACGTAGTAAGGTTCATCAGTCGACAAGATGAAATACTTGCTGCCCTTGGTCGCTTCCATCAGGTCGTCGAACATGCCGAAGAGCAACTTGTAGGTGTCTGGATTGGTCGCGCAGAATTCGTAGTTGCTGTCGGCGAATTCGCGCAACGAAGCATATTCGGGATGTTTCAAAATAAAGGCTACGTGCGCCGGACCATCGAGGTAAGGAATGATCTGAACGTGATAGCGCAACGCAAAATTGGTCAGCTCCTGCAGTTCGGCCGGCGTCATTGCATAAGGCTCGACCATGGCAGGCGCGCTCTTATGTTGGAAGTGTCCCTCCAGCTTGATGGCAAAACCGTTGATCTTAAAATACGCCGCCTGCCTAACGGCATTTTTGAGCACGTCGAGACGTTCAAGGTGGTGAGCGTCGTCCCAGTAGATCACGCGCAGTTGCAGGTCAGGCCAGTCCGTAACTTCGCCCGCAGGAAGCCACAGGCGGTTCTCGCGCCGCCGAACAAGTTGCAACAGCGTCTGCACGCCGTAGAACAGGCCAGCCTCGGCGTTGGCTTCGATCCTCACTGCTTTCTCATCAAGACTGAGACGGTAGGCTTGCTCCGCGAGGACAGACTTGTCGCGGTCGGCGGCCTCGCCGATTGAAACCGAATTAGGCTTCAGTGCCAGGCGAATCGATGGCGCCGCGGCACTATTGGATCGTCCCTGCGCCAAATTCAAATGAAATCTTGTCGCGAGCCCATCTTTCAAACTTTCGGCGGCAATCGCACTGTCTTTGACGCCGTCTCCGATTTGTACTCGCCATCTGTCGTCCAGAATGAACTCATGCCCGGTCAACGTCACTTTTTGCGGAACGGGGAGGACGGCGTGCCCCGCTGCGGCGAGAGGTGACGCGGCCTGACCAAGCATCGTCGCTGCCCAGAGAAAAAAGCAGGCAGCGAGAATTGGAGATCGGCTGAGTGTGGTGGAAGCCAAATTTCGCGCTGAATCTCGGTCAACGAAAGAAAGCCAGTTTCCGGGCTTCATGGTTAGAGTGCTCCTGAATTTTTAAAGTGTTACCGGTTCCGCGAAATGCGAAGTGCGTGTTGCCGAGAGATCGGCGATGGCTTTCCCAGATGCCGAGTGTATGCGGCTGACACGTTCATTGCCACTTGTGCCTTTACTCTTGAAAGAACTCTCTAGAACAACTCGTCGGAATGCCGCCTTGCGGTTCTCCGGCAGGTAGAAGATTGCCTTCAGGCCGGAATGGGGCTTCAGATACTTCCGGGTGCGCGGCACGCCCATTACAAAAAACGCCGTGGAAAGCGCATCGGCGGTACAAGCAGTCTCGGCGACTACGGTTGCAGCCAGCATGTTCTTTACTTGGCGACCCGTCGTCGGGTCGAGGATGTGCGTGTACTTCTTTTTTCCTGAATAGAAGAACTTCTCATAGTTACCCGAAGTTGAGAGCGCACGATCTCTCAGTTGCAGTGTCTCCGCGGCAGCGTCGTTGTGCACCGGGTTCCGCAAGTTGATCTGCCACGCCTGTTCGCCTGGAGGTGCGCCGAGCGCATAGAGACTGCTGGTTCCGCTCGAGACCAAGGCGCTGGCGATGCCGTAGCGGCGCAAAATGTCCACCGCGCGGTCGACCGCATAGCCTTTCCCGATTGCGCCGAGATCCAATTCAAGGCCATCCACCTCGAAATGGATGGTTCTGTCGCTTCGCAGGTGAAGGTGGCGATAACCGACCCGACGCAGAGCCATGGCGATTTGGGAGCACGACGGGAGGGACCCCTGACCGCGAAAGAATCCCCATGCTCTTAGTAAGGGGCCAGCCGTGATATCGAAACTTCCCTCTGTCGAGACGCTGTACTGCAGCGACTCAGAGAGCAACTGGAAAAGCTCTGGCCCTACTTGCACAGGCCCTTTACCAGCAGCCCGGTTGATGGTGGAGATTTCACTTGCAGGATTGAATTTGCTTAGTCGAGCTTCCAGGCGGTCGATCTCCTGAAAAACTTCATTCCCAACTTCTGCCAGATAGGTCGCATCCCGACCATACGCGACCAGGGTGAATTCCGTGGCCATTGCCGCATGGGAAGCTTCGTAGCGAAATACTTCCCGAGGGCAATGGTTTTCTGACAATGCGTTGGTCATGGCTGTCTACGTTGTCTTGGTGGGAACTGGCGCTCCATTGGCGATGTCAATCGCTTGATTGGCACGAATCACTCCCATCGCATCCGCCACTCCGACCTCTAACGGTGCGACCACCGGCTTGCCATCTCTTATGCTGGCGAAGAAACTGACCAGTTCGCCCCAGTAGGGATCAAACGGCTCCTCGGGGGTGTAGATACCCATGGAAGCAAGCCATCGTTTTGCATAGCCAATTTCACGGTCGACGAAGCCACTGTTTGGATCTTCTTTTTCGGGGAAAATTGGAATTCCCTTTTGGGTAGCTGCCTTCGATACTGTTGCACCAGCCCACCAGGTCTCTTTCGCTGAACCTGTCGTGACCTTGGCTTTGGGCTCACGAAAGTAAATTCCGCGGGAATCGGTGACGTCCAGCGTCCCTTCGTCGCCCATGATCATGACCCCGCTGGAGCGATGTCCATTAAAGAGCATGGAGTTGAAATAGTGCCGCCTGCCAGCGCCATAGTCGAAAACCGCCTGAACGTTGTCTCCGGTTTCCCTGCCATCCTTCCAATAATCAATTCCACCCGTTCCGATGACGGAGACCGGTTCGGCTTCGAATACCCAGTTGGCGATGTCGATGAAGTGCGATCCCATTTCTGCCATCAGTCCGCCGGAATATTCGCGGTACATCCGCCAGTTGATCAGACGTTCGTATTTCGCGTCCGCGACAGGACGCCGCCATGTCCCATGGGTAGTAACGCGGGACTCTACCCGCATCACCTTACCAAGTGCCCCTTTTCGAACCATTTCGATGGCGATCTGATAGAGCACGCTTGCGCGTCGATGCAAGCCTACCTGCAGTACCTGTTTAGGATGTGCAGCCGCGGCCTTGCGTACTTGCTCGGCTTCTTCCTCTTTAAAAAACATGCTCTTCTCAACGAAGACATGCTTCCCCGCCTCGAGGCCATCAATGATCATTTTCGCGTGGAGGTAGAGAGGTGTTGCAATCAGGATCGCCTCGACATCTTTCCGATCAAGAACCTGGCGGTAGTCCTCAGAAGTGTCTGGGTTTGAGCCAATGGTCTCCACCCCCTTCTTGAGATTGGGTGGATAGATGTCGCAGTTCACAACGCAACGCCCTTGCGGGATGGTCGCCAGGAACCCCAAGAGCGTGCATCCCTGCGTCCCGCTACCGATAAAGCCGTAACGAACGGGGTTGGCAGCTCCAGAGCTCGACGCCGTATCTGCCATCGCCTTGGCTGCGGGAAGGGCGGCTACCGCCGCGACAGAGGCGGCAGTCTTCATGAACTTACGACGAGTAACGTCCTTCTTCTTCATTCGGAGATCACTCCTTGGAAAAGAGGCGTAGTCAAGACGATGGTGCGGGGATTCAGGTTTTTCCGGCTACGCTCTCTCAGGAAAAAAGAAAACTAAAAAAGTCGAGGCCTCGCAGCTTTTCGCCGGCAGAGGCCTCGATGAGTTTGTCTGCCCTGCTACCAGTCGACTCGCAACGAGAACTGAATGATCCGCGGTTCGTTCGCTTGCCGGGACAAATCTTGCAGTCCGGTCGCGGCGTCGGGATCGATATCGTTGGGATGGTTGAACGCGTTAAAGAAATCGGCCGTGAACCTGACGTTGGCAATTTCTTTGAATTTGAAGTTCTTGAATATCGAGATGTCGGTGTTCCATGCACCGGGGCCAATCAAATTCGCCCTTCGGCCAGGATTGAAAAAATCACCGCTGACGGCGTTGTAGCACGTGTTGTCCGCGAAATGAACAGCCAGCCGGTTGGTTTGATAACTACCGTCGCAGTCGGGCCCAAACGGGCGTACTACTCTCTGGCTGCGATCGGCAGGGATCAAGGCTTCCAGGTCTCCCCCGGTCACATTGGTGGCTTGCGTGGGATCAAAATCCCCCCTAAACCACAAACGCTGGGGCCTGTCGTTGAAGGTCAATTCCACGCGCTGGTCCGCATCAAGTGCGGGATTTCCAGACTGAAACTTGTTGCCGGCAACGCTACGCCAGAATCCACTCCGCCAGTCACCGATGGTTGCCACTTGCCAGCCACCAATCACACTGTTGAGGAACCCGTTAGCGTTACCTGCGATTTTTTTACCCTTGCCGAAAGGAAGATCGACGACGCCGTTGAATCGGATGTGATGAGGCGGCACAGCGGTTGAGTTCAGGTAAACCATACGCAGCCGCTGATCGTAGCTGAGATTAGGCTCGCCTAGAACGGTGATATTTTCAGGAGGTGTAGCTCCTAGCAGGACATCATTGATGCCGCCACCGCCGCTTGAAAACCCACCGGCATCCGTGGTGGTCAACGAGTGAATGTAAGTGTAGAACGCCTGGAACGCTACCCCTCTGGCGAACCTGTGCTCTACCTCGACCTGTCCCGAGTTGCTGTTCGAGTATCCGGTCCGGTTCTTGGATCGCGGGTTCCAATTCGGATTGGATCGGCGCAAGTCTGCATTCGGATCGGGAGGCGCGCCTGTTCGCGCAGCGTAGTTGAATGCCGACTCCAGGCTATTAATTGAGTAGTTCTGTTCCAGGTCGGTTCCGTGAGTTCCCAGGTAGCTGACGCGTACGGCAGTTTGGTAAGGAAGTTCGTGTTCCAGGGTAACCTGCCATTGCTGGATGCGATCATCCTTCCAATTGCGGCCATCCCAAACTGTTTCCTGCTGCGCTCCCGGTGAAATTACACCATTGCCGGTGATATCTACGGTCGCGGTGGGAAGAAAGTCCCCGGCCGACGGCGCGCTGATCGAGGTGAAATTGTCTAGAGGAAAATTCCTCTCATTCATGTCATTTCTGTACCGGAGGTTGAGCGGTGGATTGGTCCTTGAGGCCTGCAATAGCTGGGAGAGTGGCATGGTCCAGAAGTACTCTCCGTAGCTGCCGCGCAAGACGGTGTTGTTCGTGATCCTGAAAGCAGCTCCAATTCGTGGGCCAAAGTTGTTATTGTCGGCCGCGAACAGGCTGTCCGGGTAGCCGACGCCTCGCGCTGTATTGAAGGTCAGGCCGTGCGCTTCCCACGAACTCAGTACCGAGGGGGGAATTCCGGGCAGTGAATGCATATCATGATTGCCCGGCGTAATCACCTCGAACTTCGTCGGATCCAAAATCGAATTGACATCGGCGGTCGTCAACCGATTTTGGGCTTCCTGGTACGGAGTCCATTTGTCCCACCGCAATCCCAGGTTCAAGGTCAGACGGGGTGAGACCTTCCAGCTGTCGTTGACATACAGACCAAGTTCTTTCTGCCGGAAGTAGAAATATCCCCGGTTATATTGGTTGGTCAATATCGTGGGAAGACCAAGGAGCAAACTCGCCAAGCCGTCCCCCGTAAACGGCTGAAGGGCCCTGGGGTCGTTGTTATCCTTCGCTGTGTTCGCGGTCCAATCTCCAAGGAAGGTGTGGGAACCCTGGGCTTGCTGGAGTTCGCGGACGTTGTTCTGCTCCAGACGTATTCTCCCCCCGAATTTAAGGGTGTGCTTACCTCGGGTCCAAGTCGCGTTGTCGTCCAGCACCTCGGCGGTCAGAGCTTGATTGGAGTGGTTGTCGGCATCCCAGCAAAAGCCGTAATAGTAGCCCAGATTGTAGGCGCAGAAGGTCGGCCAACCGTTTACCCCGAACGGATTAGGCAATCCGAGCTGCCCCGCCCAGTCGGTGAAGTCAGCCAAGGTTCCCTGGTCGTGGAACGAACGGTGCACTCCCACCAGAAGTTCGTTCAAGAAATTATTCGTGACCACCCGGTTGTAGGTCACGGCGACGTCTTGGATCGTATCGTCGCTTCGTGAGGTCCCAGCGCCATCTGCCGCGCTGGCTGGATTGGCGAAGACACCACCTTCTGTGGTGTGGTTGCGCGTACCGCGCGTATACCTGACCGAGAGAGAGTCCTTATCCCCGAAATGCTGATCGGCTTTGAGGGTGAGATTCGCTAACTTGGTTCTGTCCGGGTAGAAGTGGATATAGTTCGACCCAAGGTAAGGATTGGTGTCGTTGGAAGGTCGGGCGGTAATTGAACTCAAGACTTTGCCAAGCGGGTTGAGCCGATCAACCGGAATAATGTTTCCGGGGAATGCCTGTCGCGTACCGTCGGAAGCGGTGGTTAGCGGATCGTAGATCGTGATCTTGTTGCCTTCCTGGTCGAAGGCATTGCTGAAGTCTCCATTCCACATGGCTTCAGTAGGAACGCGTTGGCCGTTCTCGTCATTCGTGTTGAGGCTCTGTTGGAGACCACGTAGTCCTTCAAACGCGGCAAACCAGAAGGTTTTGTTACGACCGTCATATACGTGCGGTATGTACAGGGGGCCCCCAGCAGAGGCGCCGTATTCGTTTCTGATGAGCTGCCCTGGCTTGAAGACACCGGTCACAGGATCCGGAATGTCCTCACGCCGGCGCACACGCAAGCCGCCGGAATTGTTGCGATGCGTTTCAAACAGGCTGCCATGAAACGCGTTCGTCCCGCTGCGTGTGGAGACGGTAACTGTTGAAGGTCGGGAGTAACTGGCGTCGGAGCCGGCGGTTTCGACGCGAAATTCCTGCACCGTGTCCAGGCCAGGGCCCACCCGGGCGGCACCGCCGCCGAAGCGGTCGATTGCCGAGATTCCGTCCACTGTAATATCCAATGATCCAACTTTGCCGCCGTTGACGCGGAAACTGCTGCACGTCCCGGCTGCCGCGCGGTCGTTGCATGAACCTTCGCCTTCAACTCCAGGAGTCAGGTTCAAAAGCAGGGTTACTTCCCGGCCATTCAGCGGCAACTGGCGGATGCGCTCATAGTCCTTGATGTTGGAGATTTCGGAACTTTGAGTAGTGATGACCGGCGCCGCGTCAGTGACCGACACAGTCTCCTGGGTACTGCCTACATTCAGATTGGCATTGGCCACGGCTTTTTGGCCGACGTAGAGTTCCAGCGTCCCCGAATACTTCTTGAACCCTTCTTTCTCAATGACCAGTGTGTAGGGGCCACGCGGTAGGGCTCCAAGATAGTAGATACCTTCGGCGTTGGTTTCGGCCTTGGTGGCTACGCCAGTTTCGGAGTTGGTGACCGTTACCGCTGCTGCGGAAACGACCGCTCCTCCCGCATCGCGAACCGTTCCCGTCAGACTCGCCTGACCGGTTTGCGCCAGGACTTGCAGCGCCAGTACGCTTAATCCCAACCCCAAGCCCAATGCAATCTTTCTAAGTTGCCGCAGCTTCATAACCACCCCTCCTGGTTCGACGCGATGCAACGACTGAAAGCAGCAATGCTATTAACAAGGGACTGAAACCCTTGACCCGAGCGTGTTCTTCGACTTTATTTGACTCCCACCAACTGTCCAGCCCGGCGCTTCTTCGCGGCCTTAATGCTGATTTCACGGGACCGCACCCGCCGGGGATTGGACGAACCAGACGCTTCGGTGGTTGAGGGAGCAGTACCAAATGCTTCCTCGACATAGGGCAAATGCACCCGGTAATTCCAGTGCACGTCACGAAAATAAGCTCCCATTGCGGCGTAGTCACCGGTTCTGGCTATCCGGATGATCTCTAAGTGCTCCCGCACCGACTGCTCGATAAGGTGACTGACGGCGTGTGGCCGCACTGGGAAGACATAGATGCGCCTTCGAATCAGATCGCAAACCTCCAACAGACTGCGATTCTTAGACTTGGACAGGAAGACGTCGTGGAACTTTTCGTTCCAAGCGCCGAAGGCATGGAAGTCTTTGCTCTTCGCCGTTTCCGCCATCTTGTCGTTGTAATGCGCCAACAACGCCAAGTCCTCCGCTGAAGTTTTCTCCTGAAGCGAGGCCACCGCCGCGCCTTCCAGAATGCCAAGGATGTCAAACACCTCGGATATGTCGTCTCCGGTCAGAATTCGTACGTTGTAACTCCGACGGCTATTGCAGACGACAATTCCCGCCATTTCGAGCTTGAGCAGCGCTTCTCGAATTGGCGTTCGGCTTATGCCGAGGCGCTCAGCGAGTTCTTTTTCGCGAATCCGTTCGCCAGGCTTCATCCGGCCTGCAACGATCTCCCGTTCAAGCAGTGAATAAACCTGATCGGTGAGCGACTCGACCCGAATGGCAGGTTGAGATCTCATGGTCTCACCTGATGTATGGTGTGGTGTGTACAATATATCTGTTTGCAGTGTCAAGGTAATCTTTCCGGTTCAATGCATCGAGCAGAGCGATCTTGATGCTGGCTTAGGTGGTGCTTGTGGGTATTTCATGGGCAAGATCTACTCTCATTTCGGCAATCCAAGGATTTTGGCGAGCGTTCCGCCGAGTATCAATTTTTGCGTGCTTTCCGGAACTGAACATGCCTTGAACATCGCCCGGTATTGAGCGATTGCGGGCGCAATTCCATCCAGGCCCTCGTCCGAGCCAAACACCAATTTCACGAAAGCATTGGGATCATCGTCTGGAGTCTTGGTCTTCCACTTGGTGCCAGTCCACCAAAAAATCCTGCGGAGATCGGCGAGATGGTCATTCATTTTCGTCAGAGAAGAGCCGCTAAGGTCGAAGAAAACATTTGGATTCCAGCGCGCCACCTCGCCGGCCCATTCGTATTCCGGGTTGCCGCAATGCGCGCCCAATACGGTGATCTTGGGAAAGCGCCGCGCAATTTCTTCCAGGTGAAATGCTCGCATGCGGTACGAAGCCACGTTCTCGGGTTGATCGAAGTTTTGGCGCAAGACGATACCGGTATGGAACAACACCACCCACGCATAGTCGTTCGCCAATTCGTACACCGGCATGTAAGACGGATCGGTGTAGGGCTTTTTGACGAATTCGAGTTCACCCAAGCCGCGGTACCCGAGGGCATGAAACTGCTTCGCTTGTTCAAGGACATCGGGGGCGTCCAGGTCAAGGAACCCGAACGGAATAATTCGCTGGGGATATTTTCGAGCAGCGTCCGCGGTCACTTGCCGGTTGGCATAAGGGGTCAAGACGCACGCTGTGACGTTTAGCGGCTCGATCACCTTGATCAGGTCCTGCACAAAGTTGGGATTTTTCTCGTCGAAGTGGACATGCATGTCGATGATGCGATCACCAGCCGGCCCGCGGCCAGAGGACTCCTGCATGGAGGAACGGCCAAAAGCGTCAGAAGACACTGAAACGGCGGCGACTGCAGCCGCACCAGAGAGAAAATCTCGGCGTGATAGCCAGGGTCGCATAGTGACTTCCTATTTTCAGTTAAGGAAATTCTGCACCAAGCGAGCTTTGAGACGTTAAGCGCGAACAGTCTGTCTAGAAGATCGCTTGCATCGCTAAAATATATAATATATCATCGCGCGGTTTCATCCTGACCGCACTCTCTCGCAAGAATTTGTTGTCGAGGCACTGCCGAACAGAATTCGCGGCGAGCCTTGATTGCAAGATTTCGTGTGCTCGCATAATGAGGAGAGACGATGGCAAGCTTCGACCCAATAAGCAGACGTGCCTTTATAGCCGGCGGAAGTGCAGCTTTGGCCGGTACCGCGCTTTCCGCTAGTTCTCCATTTGCGATGGCCCAGCCGAAGCGGCTCAAAATAGCCTTGGTGGGGACCGGAAACCGGGGTTCTCTCACATGGGGACAAGACGTCGTCAAAGGCTACAGCGATGTCGTGGAAATTGTCGGCCTATGCGACAAGAACAGTAAGCGCGTCGAAGCGGCCAAAAAGTTAATAGGTATCAACGCACCGACGTTCACCGACTTCGACCGCATGGTCAGAGAGACCAATCCCGATACGGTGATGGTCACTACGATCGACGGAACCCATGCCAGCTATATTGTTCGCGCCCTGGAACTCGGGCGTGATGTGATGACTGAAAAGCCATTGTGCACCGATGAGCAACAGTGCCAGGCGATCTTCGATACCCAGAAAAAGACCGGCAAAAAAGTTACCGTGACCTTCAATGCCCGGCACGCTCCCGAGGCAAAAAAAGTCAAACAATTGCTCATGGAGAAGGCTATCGGCGATGTGGTCTCAGTGGATTTTCACGAGTATCTCGATACCAGCCACGGAGCCGATTACTTCCGCCGTTGGCACCGACTGAAACAAAACTCAGGTACGCTGCTTTGCCATAAGGCATCCCATCATTTTGACTTGGCGAACTGGTGGCTAGACTC
>Ga0157378_10001199_pt1 | contig 23518 bp, 23 predicted proteins | sample M65metaG_FD_115309 | JGI IMG/M metagenome (GOLD analysis project Ga0157378, IMG submission 115309) | Miscanthus rhizosphere microbial communities from Kellogg Biological Station, Michigan, USA - M6-5 metaG | ecosystem: Host-associated > Plants > Roots > Rhizosphere > Soil | place: USA: Michigan...
ACGGCCTCGTGAGCGGCCGGCCGAGGTTCCCCGACGAGAGCGGGCGGATCGAGCACGAAGGGCGCGACAACTTTGAGGCGATCGCCGACACGATCGCCGGCAACGGGATCGACTGCTCGTGGGAGCCGACGGGAACGCTGATCGTCGCGACGGCTCCGCACGCCGTGCCGTGGTGTGCCGACGCGGTCGAGAGCCTGACCCGCTTCGGCTACGACGCGGAGCTGCTGGATCGTGACGCCGTCCGTGGCGAGGTCGACTCGCCGACCTACCTCGCCGGGTTCTGGAAGCGGTCGGGTTCGGCACAGGTCGACCCCGCGAGGCTCGCGTGGGGTCTCGCGGCGCTCGCCGAGCGCCGCGGGGCCACGATCCACGAGCACACACCGGCGACGGCGATCGAGGAGGACGGCGACGCGGTGGTCGTCCGCACGCCGCTCGGCAGCGTCCGCGCCCGGCGCGCGATCCTCGCGACCAACGCGTTCCCGCCCCTCGCCAAGGAGATCCGCCGGTACGTGTTGCCGGTGTACGACCACGTGTTGATGACCGAGCCGCTGTCCGCCGGGCAGATGGCCTCGATCGGGTGGTCGAACCGGCAGGGCCTGGCCGACATGGCCAACCGGTTCCACTACTACCGGCTGACCGACGACGGCCGGATCCTGTGGGGCGGCTACGACGCGATCTACCACTGGAACAACGGCGTGGATCCGCGGTTCGAGCGGCGAGACGCCACGTACTCGATGCTCTCGAAGCAGTTCTTCGAGACGTTCCCGCAGCTCGAGGGGCTGCGGTTCACGCACGCGTGGGCGGGTGCGATCGACACGTGCAGCCGGTTCAGCGTGTTCTTCGGCCGCCGGTTCGGCGGGAAGCTCGCGTACGCGGCCGGCTACACCGGTCTCGGGGTCGGCGCGACCCGCTGGGGCGCCCGGGTGTGCCTGGACCTGGTGGACGACCTCGGCACGGCGCGCACCCAGCTCGCGCTGGTGCGGAAGAAGCCGGTGCCGTTCCCACCCGAGCCGTTGCGCTCGGCCGGCGTCTGGGTGACGAGGCGTGCGCTCGCTCGCGCCGACCGTCGGGCGGGTCGCCGCGGCCCGTGGCTCAAGCTCCTCGACGCCGTGGGGCTCGGGTTCGACAGCTGATGCGCTAGATCCGCGGCAACCGCGCGACCGACCAGACCGCGTAGGTAAGCAGCACGAGCGCGAGCACGTTCGCGGCGATCCGGACGCCGTGGACCGAGAACCGCTGGGCGATCGCGACGAGCAGCAGCACCGACGCGAAGAGCACCGTCGCGCGGACGTATTCGTTCGCCGTGTCGCGCGCATCCGAGCCCTCGGTGAGCAGCGCGCCCGCCTGATCGTTCATCTGCGCGGCCTGCGTGAGCTCGACCGTCGTGAACCCGGGCATCGCGGCGGGTCCGGCCGGTGCGTTCGGGTCGGTGAACGGCTTCGTGCGCAGCCAGTCATGGAAGGCGCTCGCGTACTCGGGGCTGAACCGCCGCGCCAGCTCGGCCTCCAGCGACCGGTCGCCGGTGTGATGGGCCTGCAGCCACGCCGTGAAGATCGTCGCGTCGGCGACGAGGACTTGGCCGGCACGCGTCCCGGTCTCGTCGGCCTGCAGCCGGATGCTCGAGGCCTGCGCATAGAGCATCGACTGCCGGCCGCCCCACTTCGTGCCCTGGTAGCCGCTCCACGCCGTGGCGATCGCGACGATCGACAGCACCGCGACCTCGATGATCTCGATGGTTCTGGTGCGTCGATCCTTGGCTGCCTTCGCTTCCCCGGCCGCCTCGTCGTCGGCGCTCATGTCAACGGCGGCCCGGGCAACCCGTTGATCGCGCGGGCGATCACCATGATCGCGGTGATGAGCGACAGGACGGACTCCGCCAGCATGGCCATCTTCGCCCAGGCCTGGATGGGCAACGTGTCGGTCGGGCTGAACGCCGTGGCGTTCGTGAACGAGAGGTAGAGGTAGTCGTGGTACCGCGGCTGCCAGCCGTCGGGGGCCAGCTCGGGGGTGGCGTTCTCGGGGAAGGCGAAGCTCGGCGCGATCCCGGAGCCGGCAGCCCGCTCACCCGGGCCGCCGCGGTCGAAGATCCAGTACCAGAAGCTGAAGGCGATCACGTTCGTCACCCAGAGCGCGGCACCGCGCCCCAGGATGGAGTTCGCCGTCACGATGAGGTTCGTGTCCAAGATGTCCACGATCAGCACCGCGATCCCCACGACCGTCGCGATCGTCATGGCGGCGGCCAGGGCGATGGTCGCCCGTTGCGAGCCGGGGCCGCGCCGGTCGATCCGTCCGGGATCGCGGATCATCGCCACCGCGAGCAGGAGGAGCTCGATGGCCGGGACGATCCACCACGGCACGAGGCGCCCGTTCTCCGGTGCGGTCGACTGCAGGATGATCGCGACGAGCACTGCCGCGGCCATCGGCCACCGGCGTTCGGCGGTTGACGCTGGCTGCGGTCGCGATCCCTCGACGATGACGGTCCCCCCGGTCGGGGGGCAAGGATAGCGAGAGCGGCTCGCGCGCGCTTAGGCTTGGCGGATGGAGACCTGGGACGCGATCCGATCGCGCCGGAACACGCGCGAGTATCAGGACCGGCCGATCGACGGGGCAGACCTCGACCGGATCCTCGAGGCCGGTCGTCGCTCCCCGTCATCGATGAACGAGCAGCCGTGGGACTTGATCGTGGTGACGGACCGCGCGACACTCGACCGGATGGCGGATCTGTGGCAGTGGGGGGCCCACATCCGCGGCGCCGCCGCCGCGATCGCACTGCTTTCGCCGGCCTCGGAGGACCCGGATGCGCGCGAGACGTTCGCGTTCGACCTCGGGCAGGCGTCGATGAGCATGATGCTCGCGGCCGCGGACCTCGGGATCGGCAGCTGCCATTCGTCCGTCGGGGAGCAGGCAGAGGCGCGTGACGTGCTCGGGTTCCCCGGCGATCGCGAGGCGGTGATCCTGCTGTCGCTCGGCTACCCGGTCCGACCGCTCAGCCCGGTCGAGCACCCCAAGCGACGACCCGTCGACGAGGTCATCCACCGCGAACGCTGGTGACCTAGTGACCGTCATCCCCTTCTACGGGGCAGACGATCCGGCGATGTTCGCGATCGAGCGAGCTGCGATGGACCGCGACGGGCTCGTGGTGCGGGCACTCGACGGGCTCCTGCCGCGAGGACGGGTCCTGGACGTCGGCGCAGGCGACGGGTTCACGGCCGAACGCCTGGGCGCCAACCGCCGGATCGTCGCGGTCGAGCCGAACGCAGGGATGATCGGCGCTCGATCGCTCGCCTGGGTTCGTGGTGATGCCGAACAGCTGCCCTTCACGGCCGGCAGCTTCGACGGTGCGTATGCCACGTGGGCGTACTTCTTCTCGCGTGACTGGGACCCCACCCCCGGCATCGCGGAGCTCGATCGTGTCGTCCGGGCCGGCGGACCGCTCGCGATCGTCGACAACCTCGGCGGTGACGCGTTCGCCGCCCTGGCGGAGGCGGACATCAGCGCGGACGCGACGTGGTGGAACGAGCGGGGGTTCGAGACGCGGGTGGTCGAGACCGCGTTCCGCTTCGATGATCTCGACGACGCCCGCCGACTGCTCGGCTTCTTCTTCGGCGACCGCGGTGTCGCGGGCGCCGCGCTCGAGGTTCCTTTCCGCGTCGGGATCTTCACCCGGCTCAGCCTCGGCGCTTGACCCGGCCGCACGCGCCCGGCATCATGCCCGCGACGTGCGAACGCTCTAGCGACATACCACGACCGTTCACGGGCCGGACGTGCCCGTGTTCCGCCGACGCGTGGCGCCGCCGCAGGAGCCTTCTCCTTCGCTCCCATCGTGAGCGCGCACGCGTCCGTCCGAAGGACCCCCGATGAGGCAGAACGCTGCGACCGCCTACGCGATCTACTCCGCGGGCGATGGATTCCTGTTCCGCATGATCTTCACGATCTACTCGATCTTCGTCGTCCTGACGCTCGGCTTCACGCCGTTCCAGCTCGTGCTGCTCGGGACGATCCTCGAGGGGACGTACCTCCTGTGCGAGGTGCCGACCGGAGTGGTCGCCGACACGGTCAGCCGGCGGCTGTCGGTCGTGATCGGGCTGGTGGGCTCCGGGCTGGCCTTCGCGCTGCTCGGGGTCGCGCACTCGTTCCTCGTGGCTGCGATCTCGCAAGTCTTGTGGGGCGTCTTCGCATCCTTCCAGAGCGGCGCCGACGTCGCCTGGCTCACCGACGAGCTGGGAGAGGAGGAGGCACGACCGCATTACCTCCGTGGCTCGCAGATCTCCAACGTCGCCGCGTTGGCGGGCATCGTCGTCGGGGTGGCGCTCGCGACGATCGACTACCGCCTGCCGATCGTCGCCGCCGGACTCGCGCTCGTCGTGTTCGGTGTGGCCATGCTGTTCGTGATGCCCGAAGACGGCTTCACGCCGAAGCCTCGTGCCGAGGGCGCTCGGGTCCACACCGGCATGGTCACCACGTTCACGGAGGGCATCCGGCAGGTGCGTGCGCATCACGTGCTCTTCTTGATCCTCGGGACCGCGGCGCTGCACGGCGCCTCGACCGAGGGGTTCGATCGACTCGCCGACTTCCACATCCTCAAAGACATCGGGCTGCCCGAGATCGGGAACCTGAACCGGATCGTCTGGTACGCGCTGATCGACGGCGTCGCGCTCCTGCTCGGGATCGTCGGCCTCGCGACGGTGCGGCGTCGCACGCATCTCAACGGACATGCGCACGTGGCGCGGCTCCTGCGGGTGATCGACCTCGTCTTGATCGGTGGCGTCGTGGTCTTCGGTCTCGCGGGCGTGTTCTGGCTCGCGGTCGTGATGATGTGGCTCGTGATCGCCGTCCGGAACGTCCGTGAACCGATCTTCGACGCCTGGGTGAACCAGGGGCTCGATCCGGCAACACGTGCGACGGTCAATTCGATGGGCTCGCAGTCCGACGCGATCGGCCAGGCGGCCGGAGGCCCGGCGCTCGGCGTGATCGGCAACGCATCGGTCCCCGCCGCGCTGGTGGTCTCAGGGTTGCTGCGGCTCCCCGCGCTCCTGCTGTACGCCCGCGCGATCAAGCGTGGGACGGTCGGGACGGCCCAGCCGACCGAGGACGCATTGGAGCTCGAGGAATGACGTGGGAAGAAGATGATCTCGGGTGCCTAGGGCACGGCGTCAGAGGCGCATCGTCGCACGTAATGCGCCAAGACCCCTCCATCTCGTGCCGCGTCGGCGAGGTACCCCATGGGTCCCCCGAAGATCCTCCTTATGGCCGGTGACGGGACAACCCGCACGAGCGCGGTCCAGCAGTCGAGGAGATGGGATTTGTCCCAGTCGACCTGGTCGCGCAGGCCATCGACGACGTCCCGCCGGTGATCAGCCAGACGCTGGTACCTGGCGCGCGATTCGGTCATCAGGCCGAGACGCTCGTTCGACGTCGAGACAGAGCTGCTCGCCCTCGCAAGGGCCGTGCGGGCATCGTCTCTCTGTCCCCGCAGGTGGATCACTTCGGCGACCGCGAGCGCGACGAGTGCGAGCGCGAGAAGCAGGGCAAGGGCACGAACGGCGCCAGAACGCATATGTCCGTGACGACCGACTGAAGGACGCCGAAGTTCCCGATGCGCCCGTCACGCGTTCCGACGGACAGCGGTAGCCTTGGCGTTGTGCCCATCACGCGCCTGAATCACGCGGTCCTGTACGTCAGCGACCTCGAGCGCAGCGTCGCGTTCTACCGTGACGTTCTCGGCTTCCGCCTGATCCCGATGGCGCCGGACGGTTTCACCGGAGCGGCTTTCATGCAGGCGCCCGGCTCGACCAACGATCACGACCTCGGGCTCTTCGCCGTCGGACCTCAGGCTGGCCCATCTCCTGCGGGACGCAGCACCGTCGGTCTGTACCACCTTGCGTGGGAGGTCGACACGCTGACAGAGCTCGAGCGTCTCGCAGGCGTGCTCGCGGCCAACGACGCGCTGACCGGGGCATCGGATCACGGCACGACCAAGAGCCTGTACGGCCGGGATCCCGACGGCCTCGAGTTCGAGGTCGCCTGGATCATCCCCGCTGACCAACTCGACGACGAAGCGCGCGAAGGCCGCAAGCGGATCGGGCGGCTGGACCTCGAGCGTGAGAAGGACCGCTACGGCGCCGAGACCCAGGGAGGGGTCGGCGTTTCTCGCTGAGGTCCTCGGGCTCGCGAAGCGCTCGTTCCAGATGGCCTGAAGGCATCGGCCCGCCGATACCCTGTCCCGCATGCGGACCTGCCCGCGCTGCGGCCAAGACAACTCCGAGCAAGCGCGGTTCTGCCTGCACTGCGGCGCGGCCGGCTGATGGCGGTCGTCGACCGGGAGGCGATCGGGCGGTTCTCGGACGAGGAGCGCGCACGGGCTGCCGCGTTCGCGGAGCGACGGTACCGGCGGTGGGTGTGGCGACAGGCGCTGTACGCGGTCGCGTTCATCGGGGTGTACGCCTCGGGACTCGCGCGTTCGATGTCGACGCACGGCTCCGGCACCGAAGCCGTGTGGAACATCGCTGCAGCGTGCCTCGCGATCGGGTGGGCGCTCAGCCTGCCCATCGCGTTCATCGGTGCCCGCGACGAACGCGATCAGGGTCTTTCGAGCGGCTGGCGGCGGCTCCCCATCCGTTCGCTCGTGTGGGGGCTCTTCTTGATCCTCGCGGGGCCGGCGTGGGTCCAGCAGGTCTGGGACGTCGTGCTGTCCGGGTACGGCCAGATGATCTCGACGTTGATCGGGCTCCCCATCGCGATCCTCGTCATCCCGTTCATCGTCACCGCGTCCGCGCACAAGATCGACGATCCGCCGACCCTCGCCCGGATGAAGAGTCTGATCGCGCGTTCGCGGGTTCGGCTCGACGGGGTCCGCATCCACAACGTGATGCGGGGCACGCGCCGCCAGAACGCGTTCGTGATCGGTGTGTGGCCGACCAGGAGGCTGGTGGTGTTCGACACGCTGGCCGCCGACGGCCCCGTCTGTCTCGATGCCGCCGTCGCGCACGAGCTTGGGCACATGCGGCTGCACCACACGATCAAGCGGCTCGCGCTGTTCACCGTCGTGGTCGCGGCGGTGTTCGTGGTGACGGTCGCGCTGGTGGATCGCCTTCCCGACGTGACGCTCTGGCGGATCGGTGACGTTCCGTTCCACCGCGGGTTCCTCGCCGGGTGGGTGCCGTTCCACGCCCCGGACCCCACCTACGTCCCCCTCGTCCTATTGCTGTGGGGCGCGCTCGGGATCTTGTTACGTCCCGTCCTCGTCGGGTTCATCCGGAAACAGGAGCGCGATGCGGATCTGTTCGGTGTGCGGATCACGCGCGATCCGCTCGGGTTCTCATTGTTGCTCCAGCGGCTCGCGCTTTCGAACCTCGCCGATCTCGAGCCGAACAGGACGGCGCGACTCCTGTTCGCGACCCACGGGAGCATCCCGGACCGCATCGCCTGGGTCCGAGCGGAACCGTTGCCCCCGCTCCACGAGCCCTCCCCACCGATACTCGGTCTCACCGGCGAGGCCGCGGGCCCCGGCAGATGATCAGGCCGTCGCCGACTTGGTGCAGGTCGGTGGGTCTGCCGACTCGGATTCGATCCCGATCGTGTGCCCCTCCCACTTGATCCGGCAGGTGAGCAGGCCGCTGTTCTCACCGGTCGCGAGGATCGACAGCGCGGATCCGTCGGGGACGGTCAGGGTCACCTCCCACGGAAGCCCGACCGTGTCGGTCTCCTGGCCAGCCGGCGTCTGATACGTGACGCGCGCCGTCCCGTTCCCCGTCACTTGATACGTGATCGCGTGGGGGCTCGTGGAGGTCGCATACGAGAAGAACCAGCGGTTCGCGTACGCGATCGCCCCCGTCATGATCACGAACACGCCCAGGAGCACGAACAGGAGCTTCAACCCCTTCGGCATGCCTCGTCGCTCGGGCGGGCCGACCGGGGCCGGGGGAGGGGGCGGCGGTTGCTGCATGGCGCAGTCTCCGTCGGCCGCCGGAGGGGGTCAACGACACACCGGTATCGCCCGCGCGACCGTGGGGCCGCGTTCGCCTTGTCGGCTGGCACTCGCCTGGCTATCCTGTTAGCACTCAAGACCCGGGAGTGCTAATGGACGCCCGGGCACCAGTCGGACCCCAGCAGAAGGAGGGACCCAGGAGATGGCGGACTTCAAGCTCCAGCCGCTCGAGGACCGGATCGTCGTGCAGGCGAACGAGGGTGACCAGACCACGGCGTCTGGCCTCGTGATCCCCGACACCGCCAAGGAGAAGCCCCAGGAGGGCACCGTCGTCGCAGCCGGCCCCGGCCGGTGGAACGAGGACGGCGACGGCCGCGTCGCGCTCGACGTGCAGGTCGGCGACGTCGTCATCTACTCGAAGTACGGCGGCACCGAGGTCAAGGTTGACGGCGAGGAGTACCTGATCCTGTCGGCCCGTGACGTGCTCGCCACGCTCAAGAAGTAGCGCTCAAGCAGCGAAGCGGGAGCGCACAACGAGGAACGCGCTCAAGCAACGAGGCGGTAGCGCAAGACAGAGTAAGGGAGGCCCATCTTGGCTTCGAAGTTGCTGAAGTTCGGTGAGGAGGCGCGGCGTGGCCTCGAGGCCGGCGTCGACAAGCTCGCCGACGCGGTCGCCATCACGCTCGGCCCCAAGGGGCAGAACGTGGTGCTCGACAAGAAGTGGGGCGCCCCCACGATCACCAACGATGGCGTGACGATCGCCAAGGACATCGAGCTGGACGACCCCTGGGAGAACATGGGCGCGCAGCTCACCAAGGAAGTCGCCACCAAGACCAACGACGTCGCCGGTGACGGGACCACCACCGCGACCGTGCTGGCTCGCGCGATGGTCAAGGGCGGCATGAAGAACGTCGCCGCCGGCGCCAACCCGATGGCCCTCAAGCGGGGCATCGAGAAGGCGGTCGAGGCCGCCGTCGAAGCCATCAAGAACCAGGCGAAGGACGTGGAGTCCAAGGACGAGGTCGCGCAGGTCGCGTCGATCTCGGCCGCCGACGCCGCGATCGGAGCGACGATCGCCGAGGCGCTCGACAAGGTCGGCAAGGACGGCGTGATCACGGTCGAGGAGTCGAACACCTTCGGCATCGAACTCGAGTTCACCGAGGGGATGCAGTTCGACAAGGGCTACATCTCGCCGTACTTCGTCACCGACGCCGAGCGGCAGGAGGCGGTCCTCGACGACCCGTACATCCTGCTCGTGAACAAGAAGATCTCGAGCGCGCAGGAGTTCCTGCCCCTGCTCGAGAAGGTGCTCCAGACGGGCAAGCCGCTCGTCGTGATCGCCGAGGACGTCGACGGCGAAGCGCTCGCAACGCTCGTGGTCAACAAGATCCGCGGGACCTTCAACGCGATCGCGATCAAGGCCCCGGGCTTCGGCGACCGCCGCAAGGCCATGCTCCAGGACATCGCGATCCTCACCGGTGGTGAGGTCGTGTCCGAGGAGGTCGGCCTGAAGCTCGAGAACGTCACGACCGACCTGCTCGGCCGGGCGCGCAAGGTGGTCGTGGTCAAGGACGACACGACGATCATCGAGGGCGCCGGCGACGCCGAGAAGGTGACCGGCCGGATCGCTCAGATCAAGGCCGAGATCGAGAACACGGACTCCTCCTGGGACAAGGAGAAGCTGCAGGAGCGGCTGGCGAAGCTCTCCGGCGGCGTGTCCGTGATCAAGGTCGGGGCGGCCACCGAGGTCGAGCTCAAGGAGAAGAAGCACCGCATCGAGGACGCCGTGTCGGCGACCCGGGCCGCGGTCGAGGAGGGCATCGTCCCGGGCGGCGGCGTCACGCTGATCCGCGCTGAGGGCGCACTCGACAAGCTCGACCTGGAAGGCGACGAGGCGACCGGCGCGAAGATCGTGCGCAACGCGCTCGCCGAGCCGACCCGCCGGATCGCGTCCAACGCCGGGTACGAGGGCGCGGTCATCGTGTCCCAGACCCGGACCGAGGGCGACGGCCGTGGCTTCAACGCCGCGACCGGCGAGTGGGTCGACATGGTCAAGTCCGGCATCGTCGACCCGACCAAGGTCACCCGTTCGGCGCTGCAGAACGCCGCGTCGATCGCGGCGATCGTGCTGACCGCCGAGTCGGCCGTGGTCGAGAAGCCGGAGGACGATGAGGCCGAGGCCGCGGGCGGCCACGGGCACGCGCACTAGCTCGACGTCCTCACCTGCGTCACCGAAGGGGCGGCCCGAAGGGCCGCCCCTTCTGCGTGGGTTCCCATGTGGCTCACGGCTGATCTTCAGCTGCCCTCGATGTGCTGGGTCCCGAGAGGGAAGGAGGTGATCGAGATGACCAGCACGATCCGCAAGGCCGCCGTCGCCGCGGCCCTCGCGAGTGGGTTGGTGATCGGCGGCGTTGGCGTCACCCAGGCGTTCGCGCAGTCCGCGTCGCCATCGGCGAGCTCGTCGGCCAACAGCGGCGGCAACTCGGGATCGAACGCGAGCAGGTCCGGCAACACGGACACCTGTCCGCACGACAACTCGAGCAACTCGAGCACCAGCACCTGATGCGAGGGGCGGGGCCGTCGCAGCCGGGCGGCCTCGCCCCGTTCCCTTCCGCCGAGAGATACCGGTTCCGCCTTCGCCTCCGGGTACGGTCGGCCGCGACCGAGGACGGAGGGAGAAGCGATGCGATACCTACGGGCGGTGGTGCTCGTGACGGTCGGCGCGGTGGTGGCCATGGGGATCAACGCGGCGATCGCCGGCCCCAACGGCGGAGGCGCGACCGGTTCCCGCGTGACCCAGGTGAAGACGAAGTACAGCGAGATCCTGGTCGGGACCTTCACCGGCTGGACCGACGTGACGACCATGCCGATGACCGTGGCGGCGGGCACGCACGCCATCATCGACGTTCGTTTCGACGCCCAGGGCGTGTGCTACGGCGATCCGGCGACGAGCGGCACGTGTGAGCTGCGGATCCTCGTCGGGGGCAAGGTCGCCAAGCCGAAGACGGCCACGGTGGTCGCCGAGCAGAACTCGTCCAACGGCAACGACCTCGACGGTCAGTGGATGATCGAGCGGTCCACGTTGGTGCTCGGGCCCGGGCGATACCAGATCGCGGTGCAGCATGCCGCCGCGGGTGATCCCACGACGTACTTCGGGATCCACAGCTGGCACCTGATCGCGGAGCGGATCGTGGTCTAGCCCAAGCACCTCGGAGTCGAGCGGCGCGTTCGCACCGGCGGTCCTAGACTGCCGACATGCTCGAAGAACGCCTGCGGGGCTGGGGCGGCGAGGAGCTCGTCGTCCGCTTCGACGAGGCGACGTCGACGTGGATGTTCATCGGCGTGCACTCCACGGCGCTCGGGCCGGCGATGGGTGGGACGCGCATGAAGCCCTACCCGTCGCCGGACGACGCCGTGCGCGACGTGCTCCGGCTGTCGGAGGCGATGAGCAGGAAGCAGGCGGTGGCCGGCCTGCCGTACGGCGGCGGCAAGGCCGTCCTCGCGGTCCCGGTGGTGCCCGATCGGGGGTCGCCGGAGCGAGCGGCGGTCATCGGTCGGTACGCCGAGCTGGTCGATTCGCTGCACGGCACCTACGTGACCGCCGCCGACATGAACACGGGCCCGGCCGACATGGACGCGATCGGCGAGCGGACGCCGTATGTGCTTGGGCGGTCGCAGACCAACGGCGGCGCCGGCGACCCGGGGGAGGGGACCGCGATCGGGGTGTTCCACGCGATCCGGGCGACGTGCCGCCGGGCGTTCGGGAGCGACGACCTTTCGGCGCGCACCATCGTCGTGCAGGGAGCCGGCTCGGTCGGCCGGCGCCTCATCACGGAACTCCTCGACGTGGGCGCGAAGGTGATGGCCGCCGACGTTGATCCGGCTCGCGTCGCGGCGACCGGCGCTATCCCGATCGACGCCGGCGCTGCGCTGACGACGCCGTGCGACCTGCTGGCGCCGTGCGCGACGGGCGGCGTCCTCAACGAAGAGACGATCCGCGAGCTCGGGTGTCACGCGATCGCCGGCGCTGCGAACAACCAGCTCGCCACCCCCGAGGATGCCGCGCGCCTCGCGGCGCGCGACATCCTCTACGCCCCCGACTACGTGGCGAACGCCGGCGGCGTGATCTGGCTCGCCGGCTACGAGACCCTCGGCTGGGACGACGCCCACATGCGGGCGCGCCTGGCCGGCATCGAGCAAACGCTCGAAGAGATCTTCGCGAGCGCCGCGGATGCGGGTATCACCACCGCCGAGGCGGCCGATCGCGTGGCCCTCGAGCGCATCGCTGCCGCTCGCCGGGACTGAACCGCCCGCCAACCCGCCACTCACGGTCTGCGTGGTTGCTGCCGATGGATACAGGGTCCATCTGCAAGGAGCGCTCCGCACCGTGGCAACTCCCAACCGGCTCACCGGCGTCCTGCATGTCACCGCCAACGCATCGTTGGTCCTCGCCTCGGGTGCGCGCGGGCCGGACGCCGTTCGCGCGATCTTGGCCCTCGCCGGGGAGGCGCTCGGAGCGACGCGCGTCTCGTTCACTGTGCTGGGTGTGATCCCGTCGTCCATCGTGTGGGGTGGGGCGCCCGAGGGGGAGTCGGTTGACGTGCTCATCCAGGGCGATCACGAGGACCACGGCATCCTCCACGTCTGGACCGACCCGCTCGACGACGAGGAGCGCTCCGCCGCGGAGGCGCTTGCCGCTGTGGTGCTTGCGCTGTCCGGTCCCGTCGCTCCCGACGGGTCGGACGTCGAACGATGGCTCCGTCGCCACCTCGACAGCATCCCGGTGGTGACGTACACGGAGTATCCAGACGACGGCAACGCGTTCGGGTACGACGAGGTGTACGTCAGCGCGCAGATCGAGCCGATGCTTGGCTATACGCCGACCGAGTGGGTCGAGGACGACGACATGGATCGGTGGCTCGAGACGATCCACCCCGACGATCGCGAGCGCTACGAGACCGCGATCGAGCGGTCGGCCTCAACCGGCGATGACTATGCGGTGGAGTACCGGATGCGCCACAAGCACACCGGCGAATGGATCTGGGTGCGCGACATGTCGCGCCTCGTTCGCGTCGAGGGCGATGCGCATCCGTACTGGCACGGCGTGATGATCGACATCACGGAGCGCAAGCGCCTCGAGGAGCAGATCGCGTTCCTCGCATATCACGACAGCCTCACCGAGTTGCCCAACCGCAAGCGGTTCGGCGAGGAGCTCGAACTCGCGCTCGCTCGCGCCATCCGCAGCGGCGCGTCGGTGGCCGTCGCCTTCCTCGACCTGAACGATTTCAAGGCCGTGAACGACACCTATGGCCACGACTGTGGGGACCGTCTCCTTCAGATCGTCGCGGGCCGCCTGCGTGACGCGACCCGCACAACCGACCTCGTAGCGCGCGTCGGTGGCGACGAGTTCCTCGTCCTGGTCGCGGACATCGATCCTCGGCCGACGACCGGTCCGCACCTTGTGGAGCCGAACAAGGCACGCCCGATCGTGAGCGACCTGGCGGAGCGGATCGGTTCGGCGCTCGCCGATCCGGTGCAACTCGACGGCCACGTCATCACGACGGGCGCGGCGATCGGGATCAGTATCTATCCCGAGGATGCGCACGATGCACGGAGCCTGATGCAGCAGGCGGATCTCGCGATGTACTCGGTCAAGCGCGCGGGGCATGGCTCGGGCTATGCGATCGCCGGCGACCTCCCGGGCGACGAGGCGGCGTCGGGCTAACTGATCGGGTGGTCCTGGCTCGCGCGGGTGAGCCCGACCACGAGCCAGACCGTCAGCACGAGGCTCACCGCCGCGAACAGCCACCACAACGCCGTCCCCGCGCCGTCCGGCACGTCCAACAACACATGGAGCAGCGTGATCGTCGCGGTCAGCCCGGTGGCGATGGCGAAGGCCCACGCCCACCACCAGGCGTCGTCGCGACGAGACACCATCACGGCGAGCGCCGCGAGGGTCATGGACAACGCGCCCGCCACGCGCACGTAGGTGTAGTCGGGGTAGCGAGGCTGGTCGAAGACGTCGGTCAACAGCCACCCGGGGACGGCGATCAGGGCGACGCCGCAGCCGGCCCAGATGGCCGCGAACGCTTGCAACGCACGTCGAAGGACCGCCATGTCGAAGGTGCTCGGGCCGGCAGGCGGCCCGAAGCGGCTGGTAGGATACGCCAACCGCGGAGCCGCCCCCGGCGCCAGCACGCCTGCTCCGCTCCATCGCAACACATCCAAGGAGTCAGACATGCAGCAGGGCCCCCGGGTCGTCGTGATCGGCCTCGATTCCGAACCCCCCAAGCTCCTCTTCGACGATCTCAACGCCGAGGTGCCGACGCTCGCTAAGTTGATGGGCGAGGGGATGTACGGCGACCTCGCGAGCATCACGCCCCCGATCACCGTCCCCGCGTGGGCATGTGGCATGACCGGCACCACGCCGGGCCAGCTCGGCGTCTACGGGTTCCGCAATCGGAAGGACACCACGTATGAGGGCCTGTCGATCGCCCATTCCGGCTCGATCAAGAAGCCAGCGGTCTGGGACGCGCTCGGGGCGCAGGGCAAGCGCTCCGTCTTGATCGGCGTCCCGCCCTCGTTCCCGCCCCCGACCGAGTTCCCCGGCTGGCGTGTCGGCTGCTTCCTCACGCCGCCGTCGGCCGAGAAGTGGGCCTACCCGCAGGAGCTCGAGGTCGAGATCGAGGAGGAGCTCGGCGGCAAGGGCCAGTACATCTTCGACATCCCCAACTTCCGGCAGGCGGGCTACGACGTCACGCGCGATCAGGTCTTCAAGATGACCGAGCGCCGCTTCCAGGTCGGCCGCCGGCTCATCCAGAACAAGCCGTGGGACTTCTTCATGCTGTGCGACATCGCGCCCGACCGGCTGCACCACGTGTTCTGGCAGTTCTACGACAAGCGCCATCCGCTGTACGAGGCCGGGAACAAGTTCGAGGGCATCTTCCAGGACTACTACCGGTTCCTCGACAAGGAGCTCGCGAACTTCCTCGAGCTCGTGCCCGAGGACGCCGTGACGATCGTGATGAGCGACCACGGTGCGCGCCCGATGATGGGCGGCTTGTGCTTCAACGACTGGCTGATCCAGGAGGGCTACCTCAACCTCGTCGAGCCCGTCACCGACGGGCCGATCCCGATCAAGGACGCTCCGATCGACTGGTCACGGACACAAGCGTGGGGCGACGGCGGCTACTACGGCCGGCTGTTCCTCAACGTGAAGGGCCGTGAGCCGCAGGGCCAGATCGAGCCGGCCAACTACGAGGCGGTGCGGGACGAGCTGATCGCCAAGCTCGAGGCGGCGCCCGGCCCGGACGGCCAGCCGCTCGGCACGAAGGTGCTGAAGCCGCAGGACGTCTACCCCGAGGTGCGCGGCGTCGCGCCCGATCTGATCGTGTACTTCGGCGACCTCGAGTGGCGCTCGATGGGCTCCGTCGGCAACCCGAGCCTCTATACCTACGAGAACGACACCGGCCCCGATGGGGCCAACCACGACCGCGACGGCGTGTTCATCATGAAAGGTCTGCCCGGGCAGACATCGGGCAAGGTCGACGGACTGAAGCTCGTCGACGTCGGCCCGTCCATCCTGAGCATCTACGGCATCGACGCGACCGAGGCGTTGCCGACGGCCGTCGGAAGGAGCTTCTTGCAGTGAGCGACCAACAGGGGTTCACCGTCTGGTTCACCGGCCTGTCGGGGTCGGGGAAGTCGACGATCGCCGAGATGCTGTACCACGAGTTCCAGGCGCGCGGGATGAAGACCGAGATCCTCGACGGCGATGTCGTGCGCACCAACCTCTCGAAGGGCCTGGGGTTCTCCAAGGAGGATCGCGACACCAACATCATGCGGATCGGGTTCGTGGCGAACCTGCTCACCCGCAACGGGGTCGCGGCGATCTGCTGCCCGATCAGCCCGTACAAGGAGACCCGGGACGCGAACCGCGAGCTGATCGGCAACTTCGTCGAGGTCTACGTGCACGCGACGATCGAAGAGCTCGCCGAGCACCGCGACCCGAAGGGCCTCTACAAGAAGGCGCTCGCCGGCGAGATCAAGGAGTTCACCGGCGTCAGCCCGGACGCGCCGTACGAGGTGCCTGAGAACCCCGAGCTCGTCGTCGACACGATGACCGAGACACCCGAGGAATCGCTGCAGAACGTGCTGCGGGCACTCGTGAAGCTCGGCTACCTCGGCTCGGACGAGGTCATGGTCCAGGGCGACCGGATGCACTCAGGGCTGACCGATCTCCGCGTCGCCGACACGGGCCACGTCGTCAAGGAGAGCTGAGCCCACCGCCGGCAACGGCGGCGACGACCTCGAGGTTCGCTGCGAGGTATTGCGGCGGCAGGAAGCGCTGACGGACCCGCTCGTGCGCGGCGTCGCCGAGCGATGCGGCCCGCGCGGGGTCCGCGAGCAGCGATCCCACCGCCGCACCGAACGCCGTCAGGTCGTGCGGGCCGACCAGCACGCCCTGCACGCCGTCCTCGATCTGTTCGAGCACGCCGCCGACCGCCCCGGCGACGATCGGGCGCCGTTTCCACATCGCTTCGGTGACCGTGAGGCCGAACCCTTCGGCCAGGCTCTTCTGCACCACGACGTCGGCGCGACGCTGCAACGCGTTGACGATGGTCGCGTTCTCATCGACGTCGGCGGTCGGAAGGTTGGCGATGTGGATCCGCTTCCGCAGCCCGAACGGCAGCTCTCCCCAGGCGTCACGGAGTTCGGTGAGAACGACCTCTGCCTCCGGATCGTCGGCAACCGAGGACGGGGCCGGGCCGGCGAGGATGAGATGGGCGTCGCCGAGCGTCGGTTCTTCGGTGAAGCCCCGGAGCACGCCGAGGGGATCCTTCAAACGGTCCCAACGAGAGACCTGCGTGACGATCGGAGCGTCGGCGGGGATGCGATCGATCTGGAGGAGGTCGGCCCGCCGCACCACACGGCCATCCGTGCCGTCGGGACGCGCGAAGGACGGGTCGCCGTCGGCGCGCGGCGTCGCGAGGCCGGCGATCGCCATGATCGCCTCTTGCTGCTCGGGCAGCAGCTCGGTGTTCTTCGGGGCGAGGGGGTCGATGCACGGGGGGATCAGCTCGACGCGATCGGGGTCGAGGCCGTCCCACACGTAGGACGCGCGCGTGAAGGTGCACGCGGACGCCGGAGCGACCATCGGAAGCAAGAAGTCCCAGGCGGATCGCGTGACGTCGTTCGGGTGATCCACGCCCACATGACACGTCCAGACGACGTGCGTCCCCGCGGCGACCAGACCCTCGATCAGGCCGGCGGGCTGTGGGTCGTGCACCACCACGACATCGCCGGGTTGCACGAGCACAGCGAGGCCCTCGGCGTTCCGCCGCGTGACCTCGTCGTAGTGGGTGCGCTCCTCGGTCCCCAGCTCGCCACCGTCCCCGAGGTCCCCGTGGAGGCGGTTGTGGATCCTCTTCGTGATCTGGAAGAACCGGGGGTCGCCCTCGAAGATCGCCCACCGCACCCGCAGTCCGTCACCGACGAGGTAGCCGAGGTTCGCGCGAAGCAGCTCCGCGACGCCGCCACCTTCTGCTGTGGAGTTGATATGCCACAGCGTCCGTGGTCCGAGCGCCGCCCCGGCGCGGGCGAGCGCCGCGTGGAACCGATCGACGTCGTCGTCGTTGACGACCGAGAGGAGGCGCGCGGTGGGGCGTGGCGGAACCGCTGTCTCATACACGCGTCGGCGCGGATAGTAGCCTGGCTGGGTCTGGATATCGCGAAACGAAGGGGGACCGAGATGGGCAAGGATGACCCCGTTGCGCTGTATATCGCGGCGTACGACGACCCGAACGCGGCGCAGGAGGATTACGACGCGCTGAAAGAGCTCGTGAAGGCGGGTGCGATCTTCGTCGACGTGGCTGCGTTGGTCGCTCGCGACGACGAGGGCAAGCTCTACGTCAAGGAGAACGCCCACGAGGTTGCGGGCGGCACCATCGTCGGGGCCGCGGCCGGCCTGCTGATCGGACTGATCTTTCCGCCTGCCTTCCTCGCCTCGGGCGTGGTCGGCGGCGCGGTGGGCGCCGGTGTCGGCAAGCTCGTGAAGATGGATCGCACCTCCGACATCAAGAAGGAGGTCGAGGACACGCTGCCTGCCGGAACCTCCGGCATCATCGCGCTGTTCGACATCACGTGGAAGCCGAAGGTCGACGAGACCCTGACCAAGGCCAAGTCGATCGATCGGGAAGAGGTCAGCCCCGAGAGCGCAGAAGAACTCAAGAAGGCCGCCTCGAAGTCCTGATCGACGCCGTGTGCGTGCGCGGATGGGTGCTACCCTGAAGTGCATGCAGCTTCCGAACGCCCATCCCGAACGGGGTGGGCGTTCTGCGTTTTCCACATCGTCCACCGGCTGACCAGGGAGGCACCCCCGCATGGAGTTCGAGATCGGCATCGGGAAGACGGCACGGCGTGCCTACGGGTTCGATGAGGTCGCGATCGTCCCCTCGCGGCGTACGCGTGATCCGGAGGACGTGAGCATCGAGTGGGAGATCGACGCCTACACCTTCCAGCTCCCGATGATGGCGAGCGCGATGGACGCCGCCGTCTCGCCGACCACGGCGATCGAGATCGGACGTGTCGGCGGCCTCGCCTGCCTCAACCTCGAGGGCTTGTGGACCCGCTACGAAGATCCGATCCCCGTCTACGACGAGATCGCCGGGCTCCCAGACGAGAAGGCCACCCGCCGGATGCAGGAGCTCTACGCAGAGCCCATCAAAGAGGAGCTGATCGGCAAGCGGATCGGGGAGATCAAGGAAGGCGGCGTCGTGTCGTCCGCCTCGCTCACACCCGCCAGGGTCGAGCGCTACGCAGGTCTGGTCCTCGAGGCGGGCCTCGACATCCTCGTGATCCAGGGCACGGTCGTCTCTGGTGAGCACGTCTCGTCCCGGGCCGAGCCGCTCAACCTGAAGGAGTTCATCCCACGGTTCGACATCCCGGTCATCGTCGGCGGGTGCGCGTCGTACTCGACCGCGCTGCACCTGATGCGGACCGGCGCGGTCGGCGTGCTGGTCGGGGTCGGACCGGGCAACGCCTGCACCACCCGCGGCGTGCTCGGGGTCGGCGTGCCCCAGGCCACGGCGATCGCCGACGCGGCTGCCGCCCGTCGGGAGCACCTGCACGAGACCGGCCGGTACTGCCACGTGATCGCCGACGGCGGGATGCGCACCGGCGGCGACATCGCCAAGGCGATCGCCTGCGGGGCCGACGCCGTGATGATCGGCTCGCCGATGACTCGCGCCTACGAGGCGCCGGGGCGCGGCTACCACTGGGGGATGGCAACGTTCCATCCGACGCTGCCGCGCGGCGCTCGGGTCAAGACCCAGCAGGTCGCCTCGATCGAGGAGATCCTCACCGGCCCCGCCCACGAGAACGACGGCACGTTCAACCTGTTCGGAGCCCTCGGGACCTCGATGGCGACGACGGGCTACGAGACGATCAAGGAGTTCCAGAAGGCGGAGCTCGTGATCGCGCCGTCGATCAAGACCGAGGGCAAGACCTACCAGACCCAGCAGCGCGTCGGGATGGGCCACTGAACCAAGGTTCGCCTCGCTACCGAGCGGTCCTCCTCGACTTCCGCGGCATCCTGGTCCACGAGCACCCCTCGACGTGGTGGATCTCCCGTGCGCTCGAACGGGTTGGGCGTCCCACGGTCCCCGACGATGTCGAACGGCTCGCGGATGCGCTCGACGCGATCCCTGATCTGCCCGGATATGCGGACGATCAGGCCCGGATCGACACCTCGCTCGAGGCGAACCGGGAGATCACGCTTCGGTGGCTCGCAGCGGTGGGTTTCGATGACGAACTGGCCGAGGCGTTGTGGTCCTTCGACTGCGAGCCGGAGGCCTGGCCCGTCTATCCCGATGTGGCGGCGGTCGTCGGGGCGATCCGCGCCGCCGGATCCGCGACCTCGTTGGTGAGCGACTTCCACGTCGACCTTCGGCCCCACCTCCGTGAACACGGGATCGAACTCGACGCATACGTGATCTCGTTCGAACACGGTTTCCAGAAGCCGGATCCCCGGATGTTCCTGACGGCCCTCGAGTTGCTCAGCGTTTCCGCGGGGGACGCGCTGATGGTGGGGGACCGCGTGAGCCACGACGGGGGCGCCGCCGCCGTCGGGGTCGACACGCTGATCCTTCCCGTGCCGCGCGAATTCGGTCCTCGGGGCCTCGACGTCATCCTCGGGATGCTGGGATGAGGCTGGTAGCGTGCCGAGCATGACCGACCCGCGCCCGGTTCTCGTGGTCGATCTCGGCGCGCAGTACGCCCAGCTGATCGCGCGGCGGGTCCGAGAGGCGCACGTCTACTCCGAGATCGTGCCCCACGATCTGAGCGCGAAGGAGCTCGCCACGAAGCGCCCGGCCGGCATCATCCTGTCCGGCGGTCCGCTCAGCGTCTACGAGGAGGGGTCCCCGCAGATCGATCCCGGGCTGTTCGATCTCGGCGTGCCCGTCTTGGGCATCTGCTACGGCCACCAGCTGATGGCCAAGGACCTCGGAGGCGAGGTCGCGGCGACCGGCGATCGTGAGTACGGCGGGACCCAGCTGCACGTATCCCAACCGGGCACGCTGCTCCAGGATCTTCCCGCCACCGACACGGTCTGGATGAGCCACGGCGACGCCGTCACGCGGGCGCCCGATGGCTTCCGGGTGACCGCGACGACCGACCGGATCCCGGTGGCCGCGATGGAGGACCGCGAGCGCGGGCTCTTCGCGGTGCAGTTCCATCCTGAGGTGTCCCACACGCCGCACGGCCAGGCGGTGATGAAACGGTTCCTGTACGACGGCTGCGGACTCCTGCCCGATTGGACGCCCACCAACATCGTCGACGAGCAGGTCCACCGGATCCGCGAGCAGGTCGGCGACGCCCAGGTGTTGTGTGCGCTGAGCGGCGGGGTCGACTCGGCGGTCGCGGCCTTGCTGGTCCACCGGGCGGTCGGCGACCAGCTGACCTGTGTGTTCGTCGATCATGGCCTCAACCGGGAGGGGGAGCCCGACCAGGTCGAGGAGACCTTCGCGCGGCATTTCCACGTGCCGCTCGTGCACGTGAAGGCAGAGGACCGCTTCCTCGCCAAGCTCGCGGGTGTCACCGATCCCGAGGCCAAGCGCAAGGCGATCGGCGAGGAATTCATCCGGGTGTTCGAGGAGGTCGCGCGCGACCACACCGGCGCGCGCTTCCTGGTGCAGGGGACGCTCTACCCCGACGTGATCGAGTCAGGGTCGAAGACGGCGGCCAACATCAAGAGCCACCACAACGTGGGGGGCCTGCCCGAAGACATGGACCTCGAGCTGGTCGAGCCGCTCCGTGACCTGTTCAAGGACGAGGTGCGCGCGGTCGGCGGCGAGCTCGGGCTGCCCGAGGAGATCACGCAGCGTCAACCGTTCCCGGGGCCGGGCCTCGCCGTGCGGATCGTCGGCGAGGTGACCGTCGAGAATCTCGCGAAGGTGCGCGGGGCGGACCACATCGTGCGCGAGGAGATCCGGCGCGCCGGTCTCGAGCGCGAGACCTGGCAAGCGTTCTGCGTCCTGCTCGCCGACGTCGCGAGCGTCGGCGTGATGGGCGACGGGCGTACGTACGAGAACCCGATCGTCGTGCGCGCGGTGACGAGCGAGGACGCGATGACCGCCGACTGGGCGCGGCTGCCCTCGGACGTCCTCGACACCATCGCGTCGCGGATCGTCCGCGAGGTCCCCGGCGTGAACCGCGTGGCCTACGACATCACGTCGAAGCCGCCGGGCACGATCGAGTGGGAGTGAGCGGCTAGGGCTCCGCCGTCGCGGGCGCCGTCTCGATCCGGCCCGCCGGGATCCGGCGTGAGGCGAACAGCCCGACCAACGACAGCACCGCGAGGATCGACAGCGCCGCCTTCAGGCCGTCCAGCCGGGCCTGTTCGTTCTCGTCGACGATCGCCTGCGCGGTGTCCGGGGGCACGTTGGCGTCGGCGAGCGCCTGCGAGAGCTGCACGTCGGACACGAATGGGATCCCACTCGCCAGGTCGACGCTCGCCTGCGCGGACACGTCGTTCGGGACCGCCGGGTTCCCCTGGATCCCCGTGAGGAACGAGCTCGTGAGCACGACGATCAGGAACGAGCCGGCCAAGGCGACGCCGATCGAGGCGCCGAGGTTCGTGGCGGTGTTCTGCAGGCCGCCGACCTCCGGGCTCTGCTCGTCCGGCACGGCGGACACCGTCACCGCACCCAGCTGCGACGCGAGCGCACCGATCCCCAGCCCCACCAGCAACAGCGGCATCGTGACGATCTCCGGCCCGGCGTCGACGTCGATCGCCGTCAGCAGGGTCACGATGCCGACGAACATCGCGAGCACGCCGAGCCGCACGACGAGCCGGGGAGACGCCCCCGGGAAATAGCGGGGGATCCCGACCGCCGCTGCGAGCAGGGTGATCGACAAGGGCATGATCCGCAGGCCGGTGTCGATCGCCGAGAGCCCGAGCGCCACCGACAGGTAGAGCGGGATCACGAAGAAGACCCCCGCCTGGATCAGGAACTGGAAGAAGAACATGATGAGCCCGCCCTTGAGCTGGGGGACCTGGAGCATGGACATCTGGACCAGCGGCTCACGGCCCGTCCGCTCGCACCGCCGCTCCCACTCCGTGAAGAGCCACAGTACGAGGATCCCGATCGAGATGAACACGATCGTCGGCGACACCCCGCCGATCGAGGGGCCGCCGGGCTTCGGCAACACGAGGCCCCACTCGCTCGAGCGCAGGATGCCGAAGACCGCCAGGCCGAGTCCGAGCGCGGACAGCACCGCGCCGAAGACGTCCAGCTGTGGCCGATGGTCGACCGGCGCGTCCTCGATCCGTCGCGAGAAGAGCAGGATCACGATCACGACGAGCACCTCGCCTGCGAACACCCACCGCCACGACGCGTACGTCGTGGCGAGCCCGCCGATCAGCGGTCCCACGGCGACGGCGACCGCGCCCGCGGCGGCGACGAGGCCGTATGCGCGCGGGCGCTCCTCGGTCCGGAAGTTGGAGGCGACGAGCGCGACGATCGCCGGCATGATCAGCGCCGCGCCGACGCCCTCGAGGAACGACCAGCCGAAGATCAGCACGCCGAGGCTCGGGGCGATCGAGGTCGTGAACGAGCCGCACCCATAGATCACGCACCCGATCGCGAAGGCGCGCTTGCGGCCGATCATCGAGCCAACCTTGCCGCCGGTGATCATCAGCATCGCCATCACCAGCGTGTAGAGCGTGATCGCCGTCTGGATCCCCGTGACCGTGGTGCCGACGTCCTGCGCGACGGTCGCGATCGACACGTTCATCACCGAGCTGTCGAGCGTCATCAGGAACTGGCCGGCGGCGAGCGTGAGCAGAACGATGCCGGCGCCCTTCGCGGCTGCGGTCTGCACGTCCGGGCGGTCCATCCGCCGGATGCTACCGGCCCGAGGTGGGCGGCGCGTGCACCAGCTTCGCCGTCACGATCAGGCGCTGACTCGAGGCGTACTTCGGGTTACAGGTCGTGAGCACGAGCGTCGGCTCGGGCGTCTGCTCCAGAACCTTGCCGGCGGTGGCCTCGGGCAGCACGAAGTTGGCCGTGACCTCGTAGTCGTAGGTGC